>JFJP01034803.1_pt1 | contig 34721 bp, 29 predicted proteins | sample 431651 | NCBI WGS metagenome assembly JFJP01 (sample SAMN02602958, study PRJNA72255) | Microbial mat metagenome, whole genome shotgun sequencing project. | biome: fresh water; feature: sink hole; material: water; isolation source: purple microbial (photo- and chemosynthetic) mats found in... | reverse complement strand
CGGACGAAAGTCCCAGCCTTCTGGCCTCCACGCGGACTTCGGCTTTGGATAGGTTCCCGAGTGGAAAAGCGACTCCGGCGAGTATCGCAGGCGTAAGCCGGTGGACGAAGTAGGTCTGGTCTTTGGCTTCTTCCCTGGCTCGCCTGAGCATCAGGATGCCCTGGCGGCTTTCTATTCTGGCAAAGTGGCCTGTGGCAAACAGGTCAAATTGAGCTCCTGCTTCTCTTGCGCGGTCTATGAGGAAACCGAATTTCATTTCCTGGTTGCAGCGGACGCAGGGGTTCGGCGTCCGGCCCAGGGTATATTCGCGTTTGAAGTAATCAAGGATCCTGGTTTCGTATTCCGTCGAGAGGTCGAGAGCCAGATAGGGAACGCCCAGGGAGGAACAAAGAGCCTCTGAAGCAGCTACATCTTCCTCTTCACCAGGGCCATAGCAGGCATCACTGATAGTCAGGTCCGCTTGCCGCAGGCCGTCTGTGCGCCAGATTTTCATAGTGAGCCCGAACACGTCTGCTCCGGCTTCCGCCAGCAACGCGAGTGCGGTGGAAGAATCCACCCCGCCGGAAAGCCCCACTGCTATGCGTTTTCCCTTGTAAGCCTGGATGTCGATGCTGTTCATTGTTGTCATCCTATACTGACTCAGGCGCAATTTTCAAGGATTGTGCCTGTGCTGTACAAGTAACGTTCTTCTTTTATGTGGTGTTGTGCTATAGTGGTTACTGTACAAACCAATTCAAATCGGAGCAGGCTTCATGAAATATAAGGGACTAGCGGCGTTCCTGAGCGTCGTTCTCTATAGCATCCCTCTCGTTGCGGTAGATGCGCAGGCCACACTGGCCTCGATACAGGCTTTTCCTGATTTTCTGGCAGTACGTTCGGAATTCCTGTCTGCCGTAATAACCGCAGCTCCTCCGGTTGCACTGAATTTCAAGACGGTGTTCCGCGATACCCCTGCGGGCCGGATACGCATCTCGGTGGAACGTGATGGTCAATCGTTCTACGTGTTGTTCCAGCGTGAGCGCAACGGTGGGTACCCTGTTGGATCACGTGGCAACATGGCGATCAAGCGCGACGCAACTACAGGCTATATATTGAGGGTATTGTGGTATCTAAGCGACGATGGCCTGAGTTTCATCAGCCTCACGCCCAGGAACGAGCGGACCATAGTAGACTACGTAGTTGCTGGATCCGTTGTCCGTAGCGGATACTCGGTATCCCACCTTATCTACTATTTTTTCACCAACACCTTCAGGTACCTGCACGATGCGACCAATTCCGGTGTTGACTGGTCCCTGGTTTTAGGTGACCCAGGAGTTTCCAGTATATCTGCATTTGCGGCCGACCTGATTTCCGGGCGCCCCACGGGAACTGCTCTGGAATTGTTACAGGTAGCCAGGGACTTCAGCACTGTCGGGCGATATCTCGCAGTCGCTGGAAAAGCCGGGTACACTCCCGAGGAAGTCACTGCAACCGCGAACAAGCAAGTTGTTACGTTCTCCAATCCCAGGGATCCAGCCTTGAAAGCCGTTTCCGGCTGGACTGAATCAAGTGGAATCCCCCTTGAATCGGCTGCTCTGGCGATTCTTTCCGGCATAGGCACTGAATCAGCCTTCATAGCTCTTGTCAGTGGTGCTGGCCCTCAACCCCCCACCGAACTGGCAATCGTGCCGTACCGGGATGCGGCTGGATTGTATGTCATCAATGCCGTTGATGCTAATACCCGCCAATCCGTGGACTTCATGGGCCTCGTTTCTGCCTTGCCTGGTGCAAGCATCCGCCTGTTCCGTGTTCCGCTTCCTGCTTCTCCATAACGCGGCTTGCCTCGTGGCTACACCTTCGTTATGATACACGAACGGAAAGGTGGCATATGGGTGATTTATTTGTCGGTTTTACTTCAATAGTCTGGCAGGATCTGGTGATGTATGCTGTAGGCGCAGTTCTGATCTGGCTTGCCATACAGAAAGAATACGAGCCGATGCTCCTTTTACCGATAGGGTTCGGTGCGATACTCGTCAACCTGCCTTTATCGGTAGTATGGGAGCATGAAGGTTCCGCCGGGTTCCTGAAAGTGCTGTATGACGGCGGTATAGCAAACGAGCTGTTCCCGATACTCATTTTCATTGCGGTCGGAGCGATGATCGATTTTGGTCCGCTGTTCAAGAATCCGTTCATGATATTCTTTGGCGCGGCTGCCCAGTTCGGCATCTTTGCGACGATGATCATAGCGACCCTGCTGGGTTTCAGCCTCAAGGAAGCCGCCAGCATCGGCATCATCGGTGCCGCCGATGGTCCGACGGCCATCTACGTGGCCAACAAGTTTGCCAGAGATTTGCTGGGGCCGATATCAGTGGCAGCCTACTCGTACATGGCGCTCGTGCCGCTCATCCAGCCGCCGGTCATAAAGCTCCTGACCTCGAAGAAGGAACGCCGCATCCACATGGTCTACCACGAGTCAGGTGTACCCAGGTGGCTGAAAATAACGTTTCCCATCGTGGTAACAATGATCTCCGGCATCGTCGCCCCGATATCGGTACCGCTCGTGGGCTCCCTGATGTTTGGTAACCTGATACGTGAATCCGGTGTTCTGGAGCGCCTGTCACAGACTGCGCAGAACGAACTGGCCTACCTGGTAACACTGCTCCTGGGCATCACGATCGGTTCCAGCATGCGGGCAGACAAGTTCCTCAACGTGCAGACACTGATGATCCTGGGCATGGGGCTCGTCGCGTTCGTGTTCGATACCGCTGGTGGAGTACTGTTCGCCAAGCTGGTAAACCTGTTTCTTCCGCATGACAAGAAGATCAATCCAATGATAGGCGCGTGTGGAATATCGGCCTTTCCTATGTCTGGCCGCGTGATTCAGAAGATGGCTGCGGAAGAGGAGAAGGGCAACATCATCCTCATGCATGCCATAGGTTCCAATGTGTCGGGGCAGCTGGGATCCATCATTGCCGGTGGCATGATACTGGCGTTCGTTCCGTTGCTGGTCGGCTAGGCTCAAGGAGACATCAATGGATTCACTAATCTACAACCTTAAAAGCGCTCCTACTACGGTACAGGCACTGGCCGTCACCGCAGGCGGGCTCATCGGCGTATTTGCCACCCTCGCGGCTTTTTTCCTGATCATCTGGCTGTCAGTCAAATTGGGCGGCAAGAAAGCCTGATCACAAACCCGCCATGCGCATAAAAAGCCCCTCGTCGACCGACGGGGGGCTTGCTTGTATCCGGAGGCCGGGATCAGACCAGAAGCTCAGCCTGCCTTGACGGCACGGGCCAGTTCCCTGCCGCGTTCACGGAGGGCGGCGCGGGTAGCTTCGTCAGCCGCTCCAGCCCATTCCAGTGGCTCGATATGGGTCCATTTGAGGGGCGCAACCTTCTCTTCGTATTCTTTCTTCGCACCACCGACCCAGCCCCAGGAGCCGATGCGCAAGGCCTTGCGGTTCCACACATGCTTGCGCTCGAACATGTCCAGTACATAGGCCATGGGCGGGAACATCTTGTATTCGTAGGTAGGCATGGCGATGACGATGCCGGCACTCTTGAAGGCGTCGGCGAGCACAAAGGAGACGTCTTCGTCCGGAACGCGGTGGATTGAGAACGGCACACGCTCGTCCTCTATTCCCTTGAGAAGCGCCTCCAGCGCAGTTCTGGTATTTCCGTACATGGAACCCCACACGACGCAGATTTCCTTCTCCTGCGGGCCTTCCATGTATCCGGCGTATTTCAGGTAGCGGTCGATAATTACCTGGGGTTTCTCGCGCCAGATGAGACCGTGACTCGGAGCAACCACCTTGATGCCCAGCGGAGCTACTTTCTGGATTGCTTTTTTGACGAAGGTGCTGAAGCTGCCAACGATGTTGGCGTAATAGCGCAGGCTTTCAGTCTGGAAGAACGCGTGTTCCTCCGCATAGTACTCGTCGTCGAACACGCGCTTGCCGAGCTTGCCGTAGCTGCCGAACGCATCGCACGAGAACAGCGTGCCGGATTCAGGCTCGAAGGTCATCATCGTCTCGGGCCAGTGCACGTTTGGTGTTTCTTCAAACTGGAGCGTCACGCCGCCCAGGTCTAGCGTATCGCCTGATTTTACTGCCTTCAGGCCGTCGGTGATTTTATAGAAGCTTTTAACCAGTTCCACACCCTTGGCCGTAGCTATGATCTCGACACAGGGATTCTGGGCCTTGAACTCGGCCAGCCAGCCGGTATGGTCTGGTTCGAGATGGTTAAGTATCAAGTAGTCGATTGATGCCACTTCCAGTCCCGCATCGGCAAGTTGCGCCTTCAGGTTTGCTGCAGCGCCGCACCAGTCTCGAACCAGGTCAATGAGGGCAATTTTTTCGCCCCTTATGAGATAGGAATTGAGCGATACGCCATTGGGGATCGGCCAAATCCCTTCAAACCGGTCGTCGGCGGAATCTATATCGGCATGGAGTGCCCAAATGCGATCGCATATCTTGGCTGCTTTCATCGAGGTATGGCTCCTTGTAATGTTCTTAGGGCGCGCCTTCGTGGCCGCGCCCAAAACTATACCCGATACTAGGCCAAAATGCCCGGATAGCACAAGTAAAAAAAGACAGGAAGAGGATAGGAGATTTGAGCACAGAGACACAGAGAAGATGAGGAAGAAAGAAATGAGAAAGAAGGGAAAGAAGAAAAAGAGGTTTAAAACTCCTTTTCCTTCTTAATCCTTCTTATTCCTCTCGTCTTCTCTGTGTCTCTTTGCGAAATTCTTTTTCTATATTCACCTCATCTTCTCTGTGGCTCTGTGCAAAATTCCTTTTCTAAAAGGCGCCGGAGCCGAGGGTCAGGGATACTGAAAGGCTCAGGGCACGGCCATCGTTGAGGACGACGTATTCGCCGTTGTCGTAGCCTACCGCAAACGACGCTGATGTTGACAGCGACAGGCCGTCGAAGAACGCGTATGACAGCGTAGGCTTGATGATGCCCGAGAAGTCCGACAGGTTGCCCATCGCGAACAGGGAGAACGACAGGTCATCCACCAGCAATTCGCTCTTGGAGAAGGTGGCCGCGGCATAATGCTGGCCTGAGCCGTAGATGAGGCCCTTGAGGAAACCCGTGAATGCCGCATCGACATCGGCAGTCGGGTCAGCGATAGCCAGGAATGTCTTTATTGCCGTTTCATTGTCCTGTGCCTCGGTTATCCGGTCCTCACGGTCGGTATTCAGGTAGCCTTCACCATCGTACAGGTACTGGCCCATGACGGTGATGTTGGCGTCGGAATTCGTGTAACGGAATCCGGTCGTTCCCTGGAAGAAGATTGACTCGTCATCTTCCTTGGTCGTCAGGTACACGGGATCGAGGAAGGTAGGTGCGTCAATTTTCGTGACCCAGGTCCTGTCGGAGCCGCGGGCAATGGTCGCTTCGCCAAACACGCTGAACTGGCCAACCGAGCCTGAGGCGGTCAGCATGCCGCGTATCGGGTCGTCCTTCTGGTAGTAGCCGCCGACTCCGAGCTCCCAGCCGCCGAACACAAACTCGGCCTTTGCCGCAACGGCGGTATCTTCGGGCTTCATTGTGGCCGAGTCGAATACGGTGTAGGCCCAGAGGTTGTGCTGGGTGCCGGGGATGGGGTAGAGGGCCCGTAGCGCCACGGGGCCTTCAAGCTGGGCCGTGGGATCGGTAGGGTCGATAGCCTGGAGGTTCAGGATGTTGGCGGGTGAGAAGAAATAGCCCACCCCCCAGTTTACCGTCTGCTTGCCGAAGCGGAAGTACAGGGAGTCGTTCCATGAGAAATCAGAGAACAGCTCGAAGACCTCAACCTCAGGCACACTTATATTTGTTGTACTCATTGTTACTGAGTCGCCGAGTGTGGGTACAGTAATCGGGGTTTCAGTAGTCAGGACGCTGGTCGAGGTAGTGAACGGCCATGAGGTCTTCAATGAGCCGTAGAAGCGGCTTTCTTCGGTCGGTCTGGCGTCAAAGAAGAGTAGGGACGACAGGGACGGCGCAAGGCCATAGTCGTCGGTGGCTGTGATGTCGAAGTCACCTTCCCAGGGATCGTTCCAGGTCCAGGAGGATGCCGCGCTGCCGGTAAAGCGGCCGCCGACGCGGACTGATTCCGAAACAAGGAGGCTCTTCACGGCAGAGCCGGCTTCGGACTCGGTCACTGTCTCCACCATGTCCTCGGAGCCGAACATGGCGTCTTCGTCGATGCTGAAGCTATCCTGGGCCATCACCGGAGTTGCAAGGGCGAATACTGCCAGTGCTGCCACGAGCACCGCTCCCCAGGATGAGCGGACTGTCTGGCTGGTGTTTGAGATAGCGGTTTTCTTCATTTGTTCACCTGCTCGAGGAAGGCCTTTGTAAAGACTTTTTCAGGCAGCGTGGCAAGCGACTGCTCGGTCAGGGTCAGCTGGCTGCGTTCGCCGGGATTGAGCTCGTCGATGATGAGGATCTGCGACGGCATGAGCCGGCCTTCGAGTTCAACATATTTGGGGAAGAGGTTGGTACGCATGAGGCGGCCCGAGACGCTGTAGTCTTCCTGCTTGAGCAGCATCGTCTTGTCCTTGCGCACGTACAGGACGCTGCGGTCGTACGAAACCTCGTTGGTTTTTGCCTTGAGGTCGATGATCCAGACCGCTATCTTGCCTACGGTGCCCTCTTTGGAGCTCACCACTTCGTAGTCATCGAGGATGCTTTTCTTTGTCAGGTCGGAATTCTTGGCTTCAGAGTTCTGGATGTTCTCCTTGATGGACGAGAACGAGAACTTGCGGCTGGTCGGGTCGTAGAACCAGACATTGTCTTCCTCGCGAAGGTAGCCCTGGCCCTTGTTTACTTCAGGCAGGACCACGAGCATGGCAAACTGCTTCTTGGCGTCGCGGCGGAACATGCGGACCTGGCTGACCGAATCTTTCTCACCTGGTTTCTGGGAGACGATCGTGTAGACAGCGGCAAAGTCCTTGCCGGTAAAGTCGCTCTGCGCGTCGAGCGTGGCGAGAATTTTAGGTACATCCTGGGCAAATGCGGCAGAACCGGCGGCCGCGATTGCCAGTATCGTTGCGGCAAATAATCTTTTCATCGTTGGTGCCTTTCTTATTTCTGGGTCCGCAGGGCTTCGGCAGGAGTCAGTTTTGCTGCCTTGGCTGCGGGGCTCGAAACCGCCAAAAGGGTCAGGAGCGCTATGATGATGACATTGCCGACCGCCTTGAGCGGGGGCAGGTAGAATGACATGTGGCCGTTCTTCATGATGAGGAAGGCTGGGCTGTCCATGCCGAAATTGATCAGGGATATGCCAGCCATGGCGATGAGGGCCAGAATTATACCAGCTATCGCTCCACCGAGCGCCAGGAATACTGCCTCGTACAGGAACATCGAGCGGACGCCACCCCGCTGTACGCCCAATGCGCGCATCGTGCCTATTTCTCCTATGCGCTCGAACATCACCATGCTGAAGGTGTTGGTTATGCCTACCATGATGATGACGAACAGCACGACGAGGATGATGGCCGCCGTCGTATCCAGGGCTGCAACGATCTGCTTGATCTGCGAGAGCATCTCGTTGATCGTAAAGAGGCGGTACTTTACACCTTCCCACGATTCCTTGTTCTGCTGACGGAGGAGGGCCTGGAACGGCGTTTCCGCTCCGGTTTCGTCCTTGACGCCACGATCGAAGAGTTGCACCCCGGCTTCGTTCAGTCGGGCGTAGATTTCTGTAGCCGATACTTCGGTGTTCTTGAGGCCGTCAAGCATGACACCCATGGTCTGATATTCACCGGGTGCAAGACCGAGCAATTCGTTGACGTACGACAGGTTTGCATACGACATCATCTGGCCGAAGATTCCCGCATCGAAGCTGATGCCGGCAAGGGTGAACTCGCCTACATTGTTTTGGCCATTGACCGTCTGCATCTGCACAAGGATCCTGTCGCCTACGTCGACGTTCAGCTTGTTTGCTATCTTTTCAGATAGAATCAAGGCTGTCTCGTTGGTCATGGAGTCCCAGGAGCCATCCTTGAGGAGCAGGCGTTCCCGCAGGAACGTTTCCTTGTCGAGTTGTGCGCCATCTACATTGGTGCGTATCTTCTTGCCCTCGAATATGAGGGTGCCTGAGAAGGCCGAGCGCCTCGTGATGTACTTTGCCGGAGCACCCGAAGCCTCAACGGCCGTGGTCAGTGAGGAGTCGTTCCTGATGACCGACATGTCCTTGTCGTTGGGGCCTTTCTCGGTTCCGCTTATGAAGATGTGTCCGGCCATCAGGTTGGAGAAATTTTCCGACACATTGGCAGAGAAAGCTCCCGCAAAGCCGTTTATCAGCGTGACTATCATCACGCCAAAGGCGATGGCGCTGCCGAGCAGTATGGTGCGCTTCTTCTGTCTGCTCAGGTTTCTGAAGGCTATGTTCGCTATGGTATTCACGGTTCTTCCCTTACGATTGCATGGCCCTGACGGGCTGTATGCGGAGCGCTACGCTGACCGGGTAGATACTGGCCACGAGGCCAACGGCGATGATCACCGCGAGCGACCCCAGGAGTGCCAGCGGATTGATGACCGCCCGCAGCACCTTGCCGCCAAAAAGTATCTCCAGGAACTGGTTTGAAGCCTCGATGCCTATGGCGTTGATAATTGCAGCGGCTATGAACGCCAGGATGATGCCGATGAAGCCGAACACCACTGAAAGCGTTACCGTTTCTGCCGCGAACAGCTTCCTGACAAAGCCACGTCCGCCGCCAAGGGCGCGCATGGTTCCTATTTCTCCGGTCCGCTCTATGATCGAAACTACGAGCGTGTTCATTATGATTATGATGGCAACGACTGCCAGTATGAAAATCGCGACGGTAAAGACTATGCGCAGCACGTCGACGGACTGTGCATACGGACCCGCTGCCTTCTGCCAGTCGCCCGCCGCGAGTGCAAGGCCTTCCTGGGCGAACCACGCATTCAGGCCGGCTACTACGGCTTTGGTCTGGGTCGGGTCGTTCAGCCTGAGCAGTATCGAGTGCCAGGCTCCCGAGTCAGCAGTATTGAGCCGCTCCCGTGCGCTGGTGTCACCGAGCAATGACCCTATGTTTGCCTCGGTCAGCACCGCTCCGTTTGGCGTTGCTGTTCCTGAGTCTATGGAACTGAACGCGTCCTCTCCGAACAGGGAGTCCAGGTCGTCAATGGCAAGCATAGCCGTCTGGGTGTCTGTCAGTTCAATGTTCTCCGCCGCGCCTACGGTCATGCCGGCAAGGACGCGCAGGGTGTCGATATCGAGGTAGGTCAGCTGTTCGGGGCCAGCACCTTCAGAAACACGTTTGAACGTGCCGACTATTTTTGCGCTTCTGAGCCGTATACCTGAACCGCCCATGCCCTGGATGAGCACTTCGTCGCCAACCTTGAGGTCCCGCTTCAGGTACTTGCTTAGTTTTTCAAGCCTGTCCGACGCTATCATCAGACCCTTTTCTCCGGGCTGGATGAAATTGCCGTCGACGATTTCTATTGTTTCAAACAGTGACCAGTAATTTACGGCGTCAACGCCAAACAGCATCATGACAGCGTCCATCATGCTGCCTTCGTCGTCATCTTCCTCGCCGCCGTTGCCGCCGTGCGAACCCGGCCCCCCCTGGAAGTCGAGTCCTTCGTCGTTTGTAGCTATGCCAAAGCCCGTGGCCATGCCGGATGATGCCTTCACCCCTGACAGTGCCGAGGCGTGAGCAAGTACTTTTTCATACTCGGGTATGACTGGTGTCTCTTCCATGCCACCTACCGATTGCACGCCGAAGAGTGAAACCGGGCCGTCGGCTATGCCGGTTATGATGACGTCCCCTGTGTAGTTCTGGGTAAACGATGTCTGTATACCCCGTTTCGAGGCGTCCAGGAACGAGTTGCCCAGCACCATGATGAGCATGCCCAGTGCCAGCAACATGCCGACGATGAGGCTTTTTGCCTTGTGCTCGATCAGGTTGCGGAGCGCCATACGTAGCGTTACGGGCATGTTACGCTCCAGACCCTGCGCAGGCGGCCGCTACAATTTCTTCCCTGCGACGGTTCTCCGTTACGAGGCCGTCGCGCAGGCGGATGATATGGTCGGCTGTATCGACGATGCGCGCATCGTGCGTGCTGAAGATGAAGGTTGTCTCCAGTTCGCGGTTTATTTTTTTCATCAGTTCCAGAATCTGCTCGCCGGTAGCGCTGTCCAGGTTGGCCGTAGGTTCATCGGCAAGCACGATCTGAGGCCTCGTAACCAGTGCACGTGCAATGGCGACGCGCTGTCGCTGCCCGCCCGATAATTCGTTGGGCTTGTGCTTGCGCCAGTCTGAAAGGCCTACCTCTTCAATCAGGTGGTCGATCCATTCTTTTTTTTCGTCCTTACCGACGCGCGTCTTGCCAAGGAGGAGGGGGAATTCAATATTTTCCCACACATTGAGCACGGGAATGAGGTTGAATGACTGGAAAATAAAGCCAAGCGTTTCGTGTCTGAGCCGGGTCAGTTCGGCATCCTTGAGCTTTGAGGTTGGCTTGCCGTCGAGGAAGACCTCGCCTTCAGTCGGCTGGTCGACGAGTCCTATCATATTGAGGATTGTCGTCTTACCGGAGCCTGACGGTCCCGCGATGGAGATGAAGTCTCCCTTTTCTATGCAAAACGAGACGCCTTTTACGGCTTCTACCTGTACTTTGCCCAGCGGATAGATTTTTCTGACGTTCTGCAGCTCTACGATGCCCATGATTGCTCCTTGAATGCGCGCGCCTGTAATCCGCCGCGAAGCCGGAATACAGTGCCGGAATTTACCGTCTTCCTGTCCGATTGTTCGGTAATCTGCGGTATGGTAACTAAAATACGTATAGACGGCAGTGTCGATCAAGAGGGAAATATATTATTGAATCGTAAGAAACCGCTTCATCCGCGAAATACCCCACCGAAGACGAGGGTAGAAAGGCAAAGACCGGAAATTTGGGCACAGAGACACAGAGAAGATGAGAAGAGAAGGAATTATGTTAGGAAAAGAAATATAAGACGAGGAATTTGCACCGAGACACAGAGAAGACGAGGGGAATAAGAAGGATTAAGAAGGAAAAGGAGTTTTAAACTTTTTCTCCTTACTCATTTTCCTTCTTCCTCATCTTCTCTGTGTCTCTGTGCTAAAAATTCCTATTCCTAATTATCTTGCCTCGTCTACCAAGCTGGGGTCAGGGGTTTTCGTGGGCGGTGATGGCTTCCTGGACGACCAGGCCGAGGCGGCGGACGCCTTCTTCTATCTGGTCGGCGGTGGGATAGGAGAAATTCATGCGTAGGCTGTTGTGTTCGGGATTGTCAAAGTAGAATCCCGCGCCGGCTACAAAGGCCACCTTTTTCTCGATAGCCTTGAGCAGGAGTTGTGCGGTATCGATATAGGCGGGCAAGGTAACCCAGAGGAAGAGTCCGCCTTCGGGTTTCGTCCAGTGAATGTCGTTCCGCTTGGGCATGTAGCGCTCCAGTGCATCGACCATCAGGGTGCGTTTGGCACGGTACTTGGCCCTTGTCCCCTCGATGACGCTTTCCAGCTTGCCGGTGCGCATGTATTCAGCTAGCCACATCTGGGTGAACACGTTGGTGCAGAGGTCCATCGCCTGCTTGGCCACGACGAATTTGGCTATCAGGCTATGATCGGCCATTATCCAGCCCATGCGGGTGCCCGGCGCAAGTATCTTTGAGAAGGTCTTGAGATTGATGACCAGACCCTTGTTTGCGCCTTTCTGGTCGATCTCATATATGGAAGGAATGGACTCGCCGATGAAGCGGATCTCCCGGTAGGGTGAGTCTTCAAGGATGGGCAGCCCCGTCTTGTATGAAAATTCAAGCAGGGCCTTGCGCTTTTCCAGGCTCCAGCAGAAACCCGAGGGATTCTGGAAGTCCGGGATCACGTAGATGTACTTGATTTTTTTTCCTGCGGTTAGTGCCTGGGCATAGCTGCTTTCGAGGACTGCCATGTCGAAGCCGTCCTGCGCGCTGGTAAACGGTATGCCGAGCACCCTGGCGGAGTAGGACTGGATGGCCTGCAGTGCACCGAGGTACGTTGGCCGGCCGGCTATGACGTAGTCGCCGGGATTCAGGAACAGTTTGGCTACGATGTCGAGGGCTTGCTGGCTTGCTGAAACGACGAGGAGATTTTCCTTGGTGATGGTAACGCCTTGGTTTGCTTCGAACTTGATCAGTTCTTCACGCAGGCCATCATCACCTTCGGTAGTGCCATACTGCAGGGCCTTGGTCCCCTTGGTATCGAAGACGACGTTTGCCGCGGCACGCAGGTCTTCCACGGGAAACACATCGGGGGCGGGCAAACCACCTGCAAACGAGATGATGTCCGGCTTCTGGGTAAGTTTCAGGAGTTCCCGGATGGTGCTCGCTTTCATATTGTTTGCGTTGTCGGAATAGAACTTGCTGAAGTCGGCCATGGTAACTCTCCTTGGGGATTGGGCGATACACTACCCATAGTATATTGAATTTCGAATACGGTAAATAGTAAAAATCAAAATGACATTTCTATTATTGAAACAAGTTTGCCGGCTTGAAGAACTGTCTGGCTGATTGTACTTGTGGATAGTAACAGTATCAAGTCGTATTGCGCCAGGGCCTCCTTTCCGGGTACTCTCGATTGCACCATCCCGTCTGCCCCGAGGAACACCATGGCTTTGAATTGCGGTATCGTCGGACTGCCCAATGTCGGCAAGTCCACCATATTTTCTGCCCTCTCCAGCGCCAAGGCCGAGGCGGCCAACTACCCGTTTTGCACCATAGAGCCAAATACCGGCATTGTCCCCGTTCCCGATCCCCGGCTTGACCGGCTCGTCGAACTGTTCCAGCCCGAGCGCAGGATTCCTGCCGTCGTCGAATTTGTCGACATTGCGGGCCTCGTCGCCGGCGCGTCCAAAGGCGAGGGCCTGGGCAACAAATTCCTGGCGCACATCCGGGAGACCGGCATCGTCGCGCATGTTGTGCGCTGTTTCGACGACCCGGACATCATCCACGTGGCCAACCGCGTTGACCCGATCAACGACATCGATGTGATAGCAACCGAACTGGCCCTGGCCGACCTGGACACCGTGGACAAGCGCCTTGAAAAAGCCGTCAAATCCTTCCGCCAGCTCGGCGGAGACCAGAAAAAGGCGGCCGAGCACGAAGTGAACGCCATCAACAAGATCAGGCCCGCCCTCCAGGAGGGCAAGCCGGCACGTTCCGTAGCCCTGAACGACGAGGAACTGGCAGAGGCCAGAAACTGGTTCCTCCTTACGATGAAGCAGCAGGTCTACGTGTGCAATACCGACGAAGACGGCATCAGGAACGGCAACAAGCATATCGACGCGGTCCGCGCCCGCGCCGGAGCTGGCCGAGATGGAGAACGAGGCCGACAAGCTGGAATTCCTGGGCGAGCTCGGCCTCAAGGAATCGGGCCTCTCCGCCCTCGTCCACGCAGTCTACCGCCTGCTGGGTCTCCGCACCTTCTTCACCTCCGGCAAGGACGAGTGCCGCGCGTGGACGTTCCATGCCGGCGACAAGGCCCCGCAGGCCGCCGGCGTCATCCACACCGACTTCGAGAAGGGCTTCATAAAGGCCGACGTCTACTCCTACGCCGACATCGACGCCATGGGCACTGAAGCCGCCCTCAAAGCCGCCGGCAAGATCCGCATGGAAGGCAAGGAGTACATAGTCCAGGACGGTGATGTGATGTTCTTCAAGTTTAACGTGTAGTTCTGGATTCAGGCGAGAGGGTCGAAGCGGGCCAGATAGTCGGCGGCATTCTCGACAAGAAGGCCGTCGGGATAGGTTTTTCGTCGGGTATCCTTGCCGACGAGCTGGACAGCTTTGGCTGTCTTGAGGAGTTCAGGAAATTTATCGAATGCTGGCGACCGGTCCGCGTCGCCAGATTTGACCTCGATGATGTGCGTGGGTCCAGTGTCATCCGCGATACAAAAATCGAGTTCCTTGCCGTCCTTGGTGCGGATATAGTTGAGTGTTCGGTTTTGCCCCATTACGTCTTCCAGAAAGTCCAGACGCTTGTGGAACGCGCAGGCAACCGCGTTTTCAAGCCGGTGTCCATCGTCGCCCTTGACCTGGCCGGTATCATAGAAATAGTACTTGGGTTCCTTCAGGATGGATCTCGCGATGTTCCGGTGCCATGGGCGCACGGCAAAAATGACATACATGTTTTCCAGCAGCGTGAGCCAGGATTTGATGGTCTGTGGATCCTTCTGCAGATCATTGGCCAGGTTCGCGTAAGAAACAGGCGAGCAGACCCTGCCGCGCAGCATTTCAATCAGGGTCTCGATCGCCTTGATGTCGCTGACGGTTACCAGATCGAGCAGGTCTTGCCTGAGTATCACGTCGAGGTGCGAGCGTTTCCAGCGCGCGTAGAATACCTGATCGTTTTCAAGAAATGGTTCAGGGAAACCGCCCGTGCGCAGTATCCTGGCAAGTGCCTCCCGAGGCTCCATAATGGTACTTGCCTCGCGAACATCGAGCGGGTGGAGGCGGAACGAGAAGAATCTGCCTGCGAGGGAATCGCCCACCTTGCGGAACATCTCCATGTTGGCGCTGCCCGTTACGACATAGGACGGAGGAATACCTTCAACGTCATAGACAGCCTTGAGCCAGGTCTTCCATTCCTGCATCTTGTGGAGTTCATCGAAAATGATCAGGGGCTTTGACCGGTCCCAGCTTTTTTCCTTGAGGGCCAGCCGGTGCCCGGCATCGTCGTAGTTGAAATAATCGTAGCCTGGTACGAGTGCCTTGGCTATCGTCGTCTTGCCGGACTGGCGCGGGCCAGACAGCAGCATGATTTTCTTGCCCATATCCTTGCGGATATACGCGGTAATTTCACGATCCATCCGACTATTATGGACTCGATTCCATAATAGTCAAGACCAAACGGGAATTCAGTCTTGTTTGGACGAATTCTACCCCTTTGTGGCAGTCCCCCGGCTCAGCGCCCGGCCAGTTTCCTTGCAAACGCTGCCGCGCCTTCCAGTTCCAGGGCGTTCGGGTGGCCCAGGTTGAACAACGCAAAGCGGCCGAGGCAGAAGTAGCTTTCGGGCAGGACGGTTATGCCGCGAGTCTCGAGCAACTTCCGCATGCCCGGAATCGCCTCGCTCTGGATGAAACCGGTTGAGAACAATGCAACTTTGTTGACCTTGCTTTTTTCGAGACCCGTTATGAACTTTCTGACAGCCTCGTGTACTCCATGCCCATGGGTGGCGTACACGGCGGCACCCAGAAAGAGCAGGTCTACCGTGCCATCGTCCGCGTATGCGTCAACGCCCGTAGCCTTGCAACCGATAGCACCGGCCATGCTTTCTGCAACTTTGCGTGTGTTTCCCGTGGCTGAATAATAAGCAATCCGTACATTCATGGTGTTGATCCTTTTTCGAGGGCGTTCTCTATGGCTTTGAGTATGGTGAGGCTGGAATGCGTTGCACCGGAAATAATGTCGACACCGAGTGACTGCGCTTCTATGACCCTGGGCACGATCGCTTCTGCCGGCTTTCCCTGCCCGTTGAAGTGTTTCAGGATGTCGATTGACTGTAGTCGCCCTCCAGAAACAGACGCGCGGACTCGTACCGAAACGGGTAGGAGGAAGGCTTTTCCTTCGTATGTGCCATCGCGGACACTCCCGACCTGGAAAGCCCGCGTCGAAGCGCGCATCCTCGGGTAAGCAGCATCTATGACGAGAGGAAGGACCTTGCTGGCTGCGATAAGCGCTACGAGGATGATCGTGCAACCAACCAAGACTTTGCGTATTCTCATGACGTACTCCATAGAGGGCTATCGCTATCATAAACTAAAAGTTAAAAATATTTATAGGATTATAAGTAAAAAAGTGTCAAGAAAATGCTCAAAGTAACTCACCCTAAAATGGTATGGCCAGGGATATTCGCAACGGAAGGTAGAGGCCCCCCATTGTGATAGAATCCGGATTGAGATAAAAACCGTAGGTCTTTCCGGTCAATCCCAGTTGCAGGTCGAACGCAAGCCTCTCAGTCATGCGAATGGTAACGCCAGCGTCCAGAGATCCTGAAAAACAGACCTCGGCGTCGCGTAGTTTTGTTTCTATCAATTCTGATCCCGATGCATCCCTGGTGAGCAGTCTTTTCCCGTCAATTCCGAGTCCTAGGTCCAGACCCAGGTGGATGTATACTGCTCGGGAGATTGGAATGAAGGAGCCTAATCCAAGTCGTGCAATCAACGCGGCGAGTTGGTTGGTACCGGACGCCAACTCTGGTATGACGCCTGCCTGTTGTACAATCTGAGAGGTACTCTGATTACCCTCCGCGTAAAGACATTCGAGGGTAGGCCGGACATAACTGAATTTCCCTGTCGGGATAATCGCCGTGATGCCTGCTACCAGGTTATACGGTCCGAAATCTGTATTGGTGATCGCCCATTCGAACGAACCAAACACTCCATAAAATCCGAATGGCGCAACGAGCTTATCGCCATATACGGTAAGTGCAGAAGCAGGAAATGACAGCTCTCTCGTCGCTACCGTCATCATGGTGGATGTCTCGATAAGAGTTAGTATAACCTGGTATCCACCACCGGTCTCGGCTACTAGACCTGTGATGAGATACGTTGCCTCTTCGATTGCGCCCGCTCTCAATTGATCCGGCGAGCCCAGACCCGAGAGTGCAAGCTCAATCTCATCGAGCGATTTCTTCACGATGGCGCGGTCCACAAGATAGAATCCAAGACTATCGCTCACGGCTTCTTCTACTAATATTGCGACGATCTCGTTGACGCCACGTTTCAGTGCCATGTCAGAATCAGTTTGAAAAGGCACCACACCCACGCCGGTGCTTGATAGCACCGATTCGGTCTTAAGGCTTTCCTCAGCCAGCTGGTTTACAGCGCCGGCTATCGCGATCCGGAGCGGTATTGCATTGGCATTAACGGTGACCAACAGGAGTATCTGCAGGAAATGTAGAGTTCGGTTTTTCATCTGACTAGCTCCTGGGCATGAGGTTTTACTAGAACGGCACGGCGATCGTAAGGGTTATCGGGATAACTATAAAACCTTCAGTCGCGTAGGCTTTTAACAAGCCAAAGGTTTTGCCCATGATGCCCGTCTGTATGTCCAGAACCAGCAGTTCAGTGAGCTTGAAAGCGGCGCCTAAGCAAAGCCCGAAATCTATGCAAGCTTCTGTTTCTGAAAAGTCGGTTTCGCTCAGATATGTGCCATCACCTGTCCGTTGCATGATCAGCGACTTGCGCTGGGACGCGCCGAATGCTACGTCAAGGCCGAAATGTCCGTACGCACCATACCTGATGGGGACGAAAACTCCCATGCCGGCTAGACCCATGATGCTTCGGACTTCGTTGCTTCCCGAAGCATCAGCTGGAACTCCGTAATTCAAGCCAAGATACGACTCGCTTTGCGAGCCCTCTGCTGCCAGATATCGCGCTCCAAACCTCGCGTATACGGTTTTGAGGGGTATGAGCGCGGTGACGCTAGTGGACCACAAGCGCGGGCCGTAGGTCCCCCCGGCGTACGAGTACATGTCCCATTCAACCGAGCCGGAAACGCCTATGAAGCTGAAGGCCTTGAACATGGAATCGCTCAATGAAACCAATTCGGTCACCGGGAATAAAGATTCGGTCACTTTGACGGTCGAGGTCGTCAGCGTCTCCACGAGCCGGAGCACGATGCGAAACTGATCTCCATCCTGAGTCACCGAGCCGATAATCAGATACCTCATGGACTCGAACACCGGTTCCGGGAGTTTCTCCGGTTCCACCCCCAGGGCTAGCGCTCTTTCCAGCGCTTGCAGGCTCTTTTCGAATTTTGTTATATCTATGTATGTGAATACCAGACTTCTGGCAATGGATTGCCCGATGAGCGTCCCTATCGAAGAGCCGACCTCATAGCGACGAGCCAGCGGGGACGCTTCTTCCAGTGGAAGGATCCCCACGCCGATCTTGGAAAGTCGCTGCTCGCCTGTCGGTATCGCTAAAGCCAGGTCATCGATCATTTTGGAAACCGACCTCTGCAGAGGTATCGCCGCGCAGGGGAACCCGGAAGCAACCAGGAGTGAGAACGCCAGGGAAGCAACAATCTTATTCATGCAAGCCTTTCTGCATAACCTTGGTCAAGCCTGAACTCATTGATCAAAATGGATAAGCCAAGGTGATTCTGAGCGGGATATTCAAGCTCCCTTCGTAGACTGCCGTTGCTTCAGGATACAGACCGAGTGTCATGCCGCCGAGTCCGACCTGCACATCCAGAGCTACGGTTTCAGAAAGTTTGAAGGCGGCTCCTGTCGACAAGGAGAAAAACAAGGCACCCTCAAGTGCATTGAAATCTGTTTCAAAATACTCGTCGGAGCCATCTATTTTATAGAGCGTATTTTTTTTATCAAACCCTGTTCCGAAGTCTAACCCTATATGTCCGAACACATTTGGTGCCACCGGTATCAAGCTTCCTATGCCCAGGTACCCTATCAAGGCCAGCACTTTATTCGTTCCGTAACCCAGTTCTGCCGGATACCAGGAAACATCTGAACGTTCGCCTTCCGCATAATGGCCGATGGTTCCAACGCGTACGTACATGAATTTCAGCGGGAATAGTACCTCTGAACCAACGAATCCGACCACATCGCTGTACGTTGAACTGGTAAGTGCGTTGAGGTCGAACGCCGCCGTCCCGTAGACTCCGACCAGGCCGAACGGTTTGTAGATGATGTCGCCATACGCGACGAGTTCGGTAATGGGGAACGAAATCGAAGCTGAGGCCGCGGTCACTGCAGTGTCGCTTTTGACGAGCCTGAGCGTCAACCTGAACTGGTTGTCTTCTTCCGTGACCGAGCCCGTCAGGAAGTAGGAAATATTCTCTATGGTACGATCGTCAAGCCTGGTTTGCCCCTTTGGGTCAGAGAGGATACGCTCGATCTCCTTTAACGATGCTTCGAGTGTACTTCTTTCGACGAGCTTGAAAACGAGGCTGTCATCTATGGAATGCTCGACCAGCGCCTTGACTGTAGCCCCTACCTCATGACGTTTGGCAAGTGGCGAGCCATCCTTGATCGTCAAGACGCCTACTCGGACCCTGGATTGCTGCGCTTTTCCTGCAAGGAATTCACGGGCAAGGTTGTCCATGAGGACAGCTACTGAACGCTGAACAGGAATGGCTCCACACGGAGTTACCAAGATTGCTAGCCCGATAATAAACAAGCTTACTTTTAAAACAGATATTCGAGTTCTTTTGCCAACAACCGATCCATGGAAGAGCGTTTCGCTACTATTGATTTTCATAGTACTCCAAAAGGTAAAAACGATTTTCTATGTACATGATTATCCATCCGTATGATCCATCCGCATCGGCTTTTTGTCAAACGATGCGTATTAGTACGTACCCAGAATGCATTAGTGAGCGAGCATTGAAATTTTCAGTATAGTTCACTGCTTTGTTTATGAACCATACTTATGGATCAAGAGGCAAAGATGAAATCTATGACGTTGCACAAGATGGATGATGTGCTGGTTGAATCAACAAGGCACTTGCCGACGAGCAGGGTAAAAGCATTAACGCCATGATGAAGGAGTTGCTTGCAAAAGCTATTGGACTCGAAGTTGAGGGTGTGACCAAGGAAAACAAGACAGGGTACCAGCGCTTTCTTGGGCGTTGGTCAGCTGAAGAAAATACTGCGTTCGAGCGTTCAACCAGTGATTTCGAGCTTGTCGACGAGAGCGACTGGACCTCATGAAAGTACTTATCGATACGAATTGCTATGCCGCCCTGATGCGTGGCGATGAAGCGGTAGCAAGGGTGCTCGACGCATCCGAACTCGTGTATCTATCGGTGGTTGTAGCTGGAGAATTATTGACAGGCTTTCTTGGCGGATCAATGGAACGTGAGAATCGGCGCTATTTGAAGGAGTTCATAGAAAAGGGTGGAAAAACGGTTATTGCCAGGCCAGGGATGGAAACCGCGGAACGGTTTGCTTTGATAAAGGATTCTCTCAAGCGAAAGGAAAAACCCGTGCCAGTCAATGATATCTGGATTGCGGCCCTGTGTTTGGAGACTGGTTCTGTACTGCTTACGAAGGATGCACATTTCGAAGCAATCGATGGCTTGCTGCTTTGGCGGGAATTATGACGTTGACACTTTCAGTCAGGTTTTACCTACTACACACCCGTTAAGCCCCTTGCCCTTTGCAGTCAGCGTCGATATTGTAGATCCCACCATGGACAAACTGATAGTCAAAGGCGCGCGGGAAAACAATCTCAAGAACATCGATGTGGAGCTTCCACGAGACTGGCCTTCGATACCATCTTTGCCGAGGGCCAGCGGCGCTATGTCGAGTCGTTGTCGGCGTACGCCAGGCAGTTCCTCGGCCAGATGAAGAAGCCGGACGTTGATTATATAGAAGGTTTGTCACCGGCAATATCCATAGAACAGAAGACCACGCACCGGAATCCGCGCTCCACGGTTGGCACGGTCACTGAAATATACGATTATTACCGGCTTCTGTACGCCCGCATCGGCACGCCGCACTGTCCCAAGTGCGGGCGCGAGATACGGGAGCAGGGCATAGACCAGATACTCGATACCATCATGTCCTGGAAACCCGGTACCAAGCTACAGGTGCTGGCGCCCGTAGTCCGGGGCAAGAAGGGCGAACACCTCAAGATCCTCGAGGATGCCGGCAAGCAGGGTTTCGTACGAGCCCGGATAAATGGAGAACTGCGCGCCCTTGACGAGGAAATAATCCTCGACAAACAAAAGAAGCACTCGATAGAGATCGTCGTGGACCGGCTCAAGCTGTCCGAGGATGGCCGGCGCAGGCTTGCTGAAGCCGTAGAGGCTGCGCTCAAGATCGCTGACGGCATAGCAATAGTCACACGTGAAGAGGGCGGGGTTACGGTCGACGAGTTCTTCAGCCAGCGTGGAGCCTGCCCGGACTGCAACATCAGCCTTCCTGAACTGGAGCCGCGGCTTTTCTCCTTCAACAGCCCGCACGGCGCTTGCCCCGAATGCACCGGCCTCGGCATCAAGCTGGAATTCGACCCTGACCTGGTAATTCCGGACAAGTCGCTGTCGTTCAACGAGGGTGGCTGCATTCCATACAATCCCGATGCTGCCTGGTACCGCTCCCGTTTCGACGCGTTGGCCAAACACTACAAGTTCAGCCTGGACACCCCGTTTGAAAAGCTGTCGGAGAAGGCCATGAATGCCATCCTGTATGGTGGTGACGAGGCCATACGGGTGCGCTACGACAACGCCAAGGGTACCGGACACTTCGAGTACGAATCGGCTTTTCCTGGCATCCTGGCCGAGCTCAAGCGCCGCTACCTTGAGACACAGAGCGACGGCATCAAGGACTGGCTCGAGAAATTCATGAGCGAGAAGCACTGCGAGGCCTGCAACGGCAAGCGGCTCAAGCCAGAAGCGCTCGCGGTGACCATAGGCGGTACCAACATCCACGACCTGGCAGCCAAGTCGGTGGAGGAGTCCATCCGGTTCTACGACTCCCTCGACCTTACGGAAACCCAGAAACAGATTTCAAAGCAAGTCTTCAAAGAAATAACGGCAAGGCTGTCGTTCCTGCAGAACGTGGGCCTTGAGTACCTGACCCTGGAGCGCAAGGCCGGTACGTTGTCCGGCGGCGAGGCTCAGCGCATCAGGCTGGCCACGCAGATAGGTTCCAGCCTGGTCGGCGTGCTGTACATCCTGGACGAGCCGTCCATCGGCCTGCACCAGCGCGACAACCAGCGCCTGATCGACACGCTGCTCTACCTGCGAGATATCGGCAATACGCTCATCGTGGTGGAACACGACGAACAGACGCTGCGCACCGCAGACTACATTGTCGATCTTGGGCCTGGTGCCGGCGTGCACGGCGGCCATGTGGTCGCCGCGGGTACTCCCGAACAGGTAATGAAGAACAAGAAGAGCATAACCGGCCGCTACCTGGCCGGCGACTTGACCATACCCGTACCTGAGAAGCGCCGGGAGGGCAACGGCCACAAAATAATCATCCACGGCTGCCGCGAGCACAACCTCAAGAACATAGACGTCACCATCAACCTGGGTGGCTTTACCTGCTTTACCGGCGTCTCGGGCTCCGGCAAGAGCACCATGCTGACCGACCTCCTGTATCCCGCCATATCCAACCGCATAACGCGGACGGTCCAGAAAGAAGGCGATTTCGACAGCATCGAAGGCCTTGTTGCCATAGACAAGGTCATCAACATAGACCAGAGCGCCATAGGCCGCACGCCGCGCTCAAACCCTGCCACGTACGTGGGTGTTTTTACGCCGATCCGGGACCTGTTCGCCACGCTGCCTGAATCAAAGGCCCGTGGCTACAAACCGGGCCGCTTCAGCTTCAATGTCAAGGGTGGTCGCTGCGAGCACTGTCAGGGCGACGGCACCATCAAGATAGAAATGCAGTTCCTGCCGGACGTGTACATCACCTGCGAGCACTGCCACGGCAAACGCTTCAACAACGAAACCCTGGATGTGCGCTTCAAGGGCAAGAACATAGCCGAAGTGCTGGACATGACCATCGAGGAAGCCGCCGTGTTCTTCGACAAGGTACCGCAGATAGCGCACCGCATGAACACGTTGCTCTCGGTGGGCCTCGGCTACATCAAGCTGGGGCAGTCCGCCCTGACGCTGTCCGGCGGTGAGGCCCAGCGCATAAAGCTTGCTTTCGAACTGGCCAGGCGTGCCACCGGCAAGACGCTGTACTTCATGGACGAGCCGACGACCGGCCTGCACTTTGCCGACGTCAAGCAACTCATGGAAACGATCCAGCGACTCGTAGACACCGGCAACTCCATCGTCATGATCGAACACAACCTGGACGTCATCAAGCAGGCTGACTGGATCATTGACCTTGGCCCCGAAGGAGGCAACCGCGGTGGCCAGATCGTGGCGCAGGGCCGGCCCGAAGATGTGGCCAAAGTCAAAGCATCCTGGACCGGCAAGTACCTCAAGGATGTGCTCAAGGGCTGATACCTCAGGATTAGTTCCTGAGGCATAGCCTGGCGGCTATCCTGCCGGTCATGATGGCGGTAGGGCCTCCGGCTGGACTGTATACCCATTTACCAGCAGCGTACACATCGGGCAGGGCCGTCTTTGCTGAATCCGCCATACGGAACATGCTCGTCACGACGGGTATTGTACCTTCGAAAGACCAGCCTACGATGGATCCTTCCGAACTCCTGACCCGGTTGTAGATAGAAGAGGGTGAAGCCGAAAAGCTGAAGAGCACCTTGTCCTTGAGACCCGGGTAGATGCTCGAGGAGATGGTTTCTATGAATTCTTTCTCTACCCGTTGCTTGAATTCATCATACCAGCCCGCCACTCGTACTTTTTCTGCTAGATCGTATTCGAAGAGCGCGCTTATTATAATGCCCGTCTTGCCCGCAGGGGCCGCGTCCGGATCGCGCAGTGCCGGGATTGATATCTCGAAGGTGTTGTACCGGCAGAAACGGTGCAGCCACTCGTACACCTCGTCTTTTTGTACCGTATCCCAACGTCCCAAGAGTTCCTGTAGCTCGGCGGTATGAACCTTCCCGAGTCCCTTTCGGTCAGGTGTATAGAAGGCATGCCCGCTTGCGATACTCCCGAAGAACTCTGGCGGCAGGTCAGCGGCCAGGAACACCGAGTAAACCGATTCCGCGCCTCTGTGTCCCAGTATCGCTTTTTTGCTCCGTGTGAACGAATCCCGCTCTTTTTCCACGATTGTGGTGTCGTCTGTCATGGCGTATAAAGCCTTCAGATCTCCAGCCCATATCATTTTTCTATAGTGATACTTATTACCGGCCGTATCCGTCATGACTTTGCCTTGCGCATCGATTGCCGAGATTTCGGTATCGACTCGTACCTGGCCCCCGCGCTTTTGTATAGCATCGACCATGGTCTGGATCAGCGTCCCTACTCCTCCTTTGGGGTAGATGTAATCGTTATATAGTGCGAAATAGCTCAAGGCAAAAAATACTGGCGTTTTCCTGAAGAAATGCTGGCCAATGATGTCCTTGAGCGATTGGTTGGTAGAGATTCCATCAAGGTATTCCTCGAACGGCGTGTCCATTCTGGAAATTCGATACATAGTACGGAAAAACTTGAACGTCCACGCTATGACAGAAGGTATCAGCAAGATAACGTTCTTTTTCTTCCTGGAGAACAAGGGACTATCGACGCCATAGAGCACCTTCATATCTTCGATGATGGCGCGGATAGCCTGGATTATCCTGTCCACCTCGTCCGCGCTCTCCGGATACAAGCCCTTGAGTAGCCCGGCGTAGTCGTCAAGGCTCCGTTCCCCGTCGATATGGAGCATTTTGCCTTCAACGCCCAGGGTAATCGGGTTTGGCAATATATCTACGTCAAGCCCGAATTCCTTGATGAGTGGCTTCACAAGGCCGGCATTGACCAGAGCGCGAGCGCCGCCTTCAAAGCGGAAACCGTCCTGTACGAATGTATTCATAAGGCCGCCGCAGTGCTCGTTTTTTTCAATGAGGAGCACGTCCTTGCCTTTGTTGGCCAGGCTCAGAGCCGCGGTAAGACCCGCTATGCCACCGCCGACCACGATACAGTCCTTATGCGTCACAGCATCACCCCTTTCTCGCGTAAGAGCTCGATAGTCCGGGCCCATAGAGCCTCCGCCGCCTCCATGTCCAGTGCGGGAGGGTTGAGCCCTTCCTCGGTTGTCAGATGAAAAAAGGCATCGCTCGTTCGACCCAGCTCACCAGAGGCTCCAAGGTAGTAGAGCGCTTCCGCCGATATATCAGGCAATGCAGATTTATTGTCTATGAAGTTCTTCTTGTACCATTGGTAGAACCGGCCGTTGTCTTTGCCCGTATCCGTACGTACCATGCCCGGGTGCATGGCATTCACGGTCACGTTGTAGGGCGACAAGGCCTTGGCGAGGAGGCGCATCGACAGAATCTGTGCTAGCTTCCCCGCCCCGTAAGCCTTGAGACCGGAATACCGTGTTTTTTCCCACCCTAAGTCGTCCAGGCGGAGACCCCATACGGCGAAGCGGTATGCTTCGGAGTTGACGAAGATGATCCTGCCTGTCCTGTCGCGCATGAATTTTTCCATAAGCATGGAATTGATGATGAAAGGAGCCAGATAGTGCAGAGCAAAATTAACCTCGAAACCATCAGCTGTCTCCGTGCGTTTTTCAAGGTGCAGACCCGCGTTATGAATGAGTACATCGATAGGCTTGCCGAGCTCAGCGAGGAATCGCCCCGCGCGTTGGATATCGGCCAGGATCGATAGGTCAGCTGTACAATACTCTACAGGTACGTTGAACTCCTCGCTGATCTCCTGCCGAACCTTTTCTGATTTTTCCGTGTTTCTGTTGATCATAAGGACATGAGCGCCCATGGCAGCGTACTTTCGAGCCGTATGATAGCCGACGCCCGATGTAGCCCCCGTTATGACAACCAACTTGTCGCGGAACGGCTCCGTACATCGCTTTTGATGTTTCTCCATATTTTTAATCATGGCAAACACATTCGACCATTTATACTGTGGCCAGTACCGTCTTGCTGCGGGATTCAACATGCGAAGCTCCTCAATGGGTGAGGGTAGAATATAGCAGGTATGATTAGCCCGGACAATCTAAAACCTCAGAAAGATTCGGCAACCCTGCAAGCCGGCTACCGTGATTGAAAAATGCTGGAGACTATGCTCCAATGGTTGAATATGAAGAACAAATACGTACTGATAGGCCTTTTGGCCGTTATGGCAGGGATGATCGCTTTTGCCCTCTTCTTCCGGGAGGAATTCATCGCACTCCTTGTCCAGCCTGCCTTGTATGGCCATGCCCGTTTTGTCCACATCGTTGCGACCACCCTGTTTTTCGCCAACGCGGTGGTGGGTATGCTCTGGGAACAACGCAGCCTCGTCTCGGGCCGCAAGGACGTGATACTTCATACCTACTCTACCGTAGCCTGGCTGGATGCACGGTTCTCGTCACCTCTCATTATCATTTCGGTTATCGCTGGCCTCTCGCTCAGCTTCTCGATGGGTGATCTGTGGCAGATCGGGTGGCTGTCGGTTGGCTTCGTACTCTTTCTGCTTTCTGGCCTTTTCTGGGTTGTCAGTGATATCCCGACACAGTACAAGGTCAATGCGCTTATGGCCCAGCTCGATCCTGCCGACCCAGCGCTCCCCGCGGAACTTACCCGGATTCTGAGGCTGCGCTGGTGGATAAGCCTCGCGGGCGTCGCCCCCCTGGCCATCGTCTTCGCTCTGATGGTCTACAAACCCGACATTCCCGCAGTGGCCTCGCTGTTGCATTGAAGTCGTAGAGCCCGTAGCTTGTCTGACCCGATGCATTTTAGTTGATTGTTCCGCGCGGCTGGCAATCGCGGCCTACGGCCCGCGAGCCGCGATTGACCCGCGAGCACAGCGAGTCGGGTCGACCCACGGCTGGCAATCGCGGCCTACGGCCCGCGATTGCCGCCTTTACTGATATGGACGATCTGCCGTATCATGTGACCCCGTATGGCAAGATGCCCGTTACGCGCCGCGATCATGACGGCGATGATAGCCGCTATCATCCTTGGAGCGCACCCGGCGCATGCCCAGGAATCCTCAGTCGCCGCGGCGTCGCCGGCTGCAGGCGTCCTGGTTGAGGGTCAGGCAGCCGAGGCAGAGCCCGACCTGGTCCAGCAAACTCTGGCCCTCGACATAGCCAGCGCTGATTACTACGCGCTGGTCGCGTGGGTACGGCAACTCGGACTGGTGGAGACTGGCGGTGCGCAGGAATTGCGGTCACGGCTGAACGAGCATTTCGGGGTCAAGGCCCCGCCGGTTCCAGCGGCTTCTTCAAAAACCATAACAATTGTGTCAGCTGATGCCACCGAGTACCTGAGTGCTCGGGAAGAGGCTGAATCGTTGGTCCGTTTTACAGGTCGTGTCCGTATCTCTGTCAAGGATGACGATTCGGGCGAGAGCCTGACTATCGCTGCCGACCAGATAACCGTCAACCGTGATGCCAACATCCTGTCGGCAACGGGCGACATTGTGTTCGAGCGCACCAAACCCGACGGTTCGGATTTTTTCCTGGGTGAAGCGCTGGAACTGGATATGGATGACTGGAGCGGCGTATTCCTGGATGGAGAAAGCAAGCGGGGGGCCAGTTCTGCCGCTTCCGGTTCCACCACCGCCGGTGCCTTGTTTTTCAGGGCGGATGACATCCTCAAACGTGGCACCGATGTCATGGTATTCAAAGACGGGGTTGTCAGTTCCTGCGTCGATGAAAATCCCCACTATTCAATCCGTGCCTCCAAAATCTGGATACTCGGTGGCAATGAATGGGCCATGCAGAATGCAACGCTCTCGGTAGGCGAGATTCCGCTTCTGTACTTACCGTTTTTCTATTATCCAGGTGAGGAAATCGTATTCCATCCGGTATTCGGTTATGACGAGCGTTTTGGACGCTCCGTGCAGACGACCACCTATCTGCTCGGTGAGAAGGAGCCCAAGGAGCAGGAAATCAGCCTTCTCAAGATTGCAAACGGAGCGTCCGGTTACGAGCGGGTAGTTGAGGGCGTTTTTTTGCGCACAACCCGCGAGAAAAAAAAGGATACTACGACTGATTTTATAAAAGTGCTCATTGATTTGTATTCGACTCTGGGCGGCTTCATGGCAACGCAGGCCAAGGTGGCCACCTGGGGACCCTTCAAGTCCATCGTCGGCTTTGCAGGCCTGGGGCTGACCAGATCCGCATTCGCATCATCAGATGGAACCTATACGCCTTTCGTTGCCGCACATGAGTATACGAGTATGTGGAATGATGTCGATCTCTACGGTACTGTCCTCCCGTTCCGTTTTGGGTGGGAACTGGCATCCAGCCTGGATCTGGGACCGGTCAAGATCAGTTTCTCGGCCCCATACTACAGCGACAGCTATTACAACATGGATTTCAAGGACAGGACCGAGAACATGAACTGGCTCGAGTTCCTCGATCAGGAAAAGGATGAAACGACGATTTCAAAGATATCCTCCTTTACCGATACCATAAGTCTGACGACGGGCATTCCCCCTTCGGTGCTTCCACCCTGGCTCTCCGCGGTTGCCTTGAGCAAGCTGTCTTCTTCGCTGACATGGAATTCCATACTCAAGCCGACTCCAGCCGATGCAGACGGGAAAACCCTGTTCGCAGTTGATCCTGCCCGTGAATTTTTCGCTCCGTACGAATGGACGCTGGTGGATGCGGCCGGAACCGTCTCGGGCACCATGTTCAAGTATCCCCGGATGGCTTCTTCCAGGGCCGCAGCGTCTGTTGCGGGGCTTGCCGCTGTTGCGGAACCCGGTGCTCTTGCATCAGGCGATGAACCTGTAAAGGACGATGCCATCGCGGCGGCCCTCAGGGTGCTGCCTGCGCTGGAAGTTCCATGGGCTGAAGCAGTGAAGCCTGTTCCGCTAGCCGCTACAAGCGCGGCTGATTTCATGCCGCCGCTACTTGCGACGGCTGAGACCCTTGCCGAGCGTGTGCCATTCTCCACCTCGCTCGGCTGGACCTGGTCTCCGAGTTACTCATGGAAGCGCCGTTTCCTGACTTCTTCCTGGAAAGAGCCAGTGGAAGTTGACTGGTCGTCACTGTATGATACGAACACCATCAGGAACGCAGGCACCCTCGCCCTATCCGGGGCTGCCTACGAGGGGTTGCTGAGTCTGACTGCGGGGCTCTCCGCATCAACCCAGTACCAGGACCGGCTGCATATTACCGATGATATCGTGTATGCGAGTGATTCGCTTCTGGCAACCTGGGCCAAGCAGGATGCCCAGTACCGCAACGACAAGGTGTCCGCGACCCTCAAGCTTGTCAGTTCTCCCTTCCAGGATTTCTGGCTGTGGTCACCTACAAGCATCAGTTATTCCCTTTCTTCAATGCTGTATGAATATGCCTTCGAGGCAATGGGAGCGGATCCGACTGATCCGAAAGCTGCTGCCTACAAGAAAATCAAGGCAGACTGGACCGAGGATACCATCAGTGCACATTCGCTGGCCCTGAACCTGGGGCTTAAACCCTGGGGCTATGCCCAGAGTTTTACACTGGCCGCCGATATTCCGCCCCTACTCCAGGGATATTCAGCCAGGTTGAACCTCAAAGCTCCCTGGGCAACCCTCAGTGTCGGTACGGCGTATACAGTTCCTGCTAAAGACGAGGAATTTGCTTGGGACCCCCTGAGTTCAAGCCTGACTGTCGGGATAGCTCCCTGGCCGGTACTCACAAGTTCGTTCATCTGGAACATCGAGTCGGAGTTGCCCGTGTCGACGTCTGCCGCTGTAGCCTGGAACGGATTTTCGGCCTCATTGAGTGCCAAGGAGGCTATAGCGTACGAGTTGACGGAGAGTGCGGGCTGGGTTTCTACAGGTGACCCGGAGTTCCGTATGAGTTCCGCTGTAATCGGTTTTGTGAATAGCTGGAAGCCCCCGATTGCATGGCGCCAGCGTATTGCATGGACGCTCGACGTCAATGCCACTGCCCAGCAGAGTTTTTTACGGTTCACCGATTCGTACCTGAATTTCGTCCTTGGTGTGACGTTCAAGGTACACGAATTCCTGGACATCACCTTTTCGTCGACCTCCAGAAACTCATCACTGTGGCGTTACTATCCCGGTTTTTTCGAGATCCCTCAAAACGTCGATCCTGTCAATCCACTGGTAGATCTCGTCAAGTCATTCAATTTTTTTGATCCTTTGGGCGATGATCGTAAAGAATCTCTTTTCAAGCTGAAATCCCTCTCTGTCACGGCTACGCATTACCTGCATGACTGGGATCTTGCTGCGACGTTCTCAGCGAGTCCCGTACTCGACGCCGATACGCTTGAATACTATTTCAAGAGCAATTTTGCACTGACACTATCATGGCGCTCGGTTTCCCAGATCAAGTCAACCTATAAACGGGAAGGTGAGACGGTATCCTGGGATTGAGCCATCTTGTTCATTCCTTGATTTTTTCCCGATGCAAGGGTAGGATGGATATACGTGACCCCGACTGAAGCTGTAGGCATCGCCCTGGACGACATGAGGCTCCTGGCCGACGTCTGTGGCGTCAACGACTATAATCTCCGCGTTCTGGAACGCCTCATGGGCGTGCCTGTGTTTGTTCGTGGCAATGAGCTGTTTCTGGAGTCGCCTGATGCCTGCCTCCGAGGGTTGTTTACAGCCCTGATCAGGCAGTTGCTTGAATCCATAGAAGAAGGTATGCCTGCTTCACCTGACCTGATCACAGCCATACATGCCAGCCTGGCTCCGGACCTGCCCAATCCGGGCGGGGATCGCTCTTGTGCTGATTTTTTCAAGGAATCAGCCATCCAGGTGCCTGGCGCTTTTTCAAAAGTATATCCGCGTACCGCCAACCAGGCGTTGTATCTGAGGGGCTTGTCGACCCACGACATCAGCATGGCCATCGGACCGGCGGGCACAGGCAAGACCTATCTTGCCGTCGCCTGGGCTCTCCGTGAAGTGCTGACCAAATCGAGGCGCAGGCTTGTATTGACGCGTCCCGTCGTTGAGGCTGGAGAGAGTCTTGGCTTCTTGCCTGGAGATCTCGGTCAGAAAATCAGCCCATACCTGCGACCTCTGTACGATGCCATGGAAGCGCTCGTGCCCTATGACGTTGTAAAGAGGCTTGAAGATAATCATACCATCGAGATTGCGCCGCTCGCCTATATGCGTGGCCGGAGCCTCAACAACTGCGTCGTCATCCTGGATGAAGCCCAGAACACGACAAAAGAGCAGATGAAGATGTTTCTTACCAGGATAGGTGAAGGTTCTGCCGCTGTCGTGACTGGTGATATAACGCAGATTGACTTGCCACGAAAATCAGAGTCAGGGCTCGTCCATGCCCTGAACGTGCTCTCGTCCATCGATGACATTTTCGTCTGCCGTATGGACGGGCGTGATGTCGTACGAAATCCCCTGGTCAGAAAGATAATAGACGCATATGACTCTGAAATCTGATTTCTGGCATTCCCTCGTGGCCAGGTTCGCAAACTCCCGCATGGCTTCTGCTGTACGTGACGGTACTTCCCTGCGCCGGTATGGAATAGTTGTACTTGCCGGGCTTGGTTGCCTTGCGGCGTTCATAGGTTTTGGCGCAATTTCCGGTTCTGCCGGGTTGGGCGGTTTCGAGGCTGGCAAGGTGGCTGATCGCGACATTGTCGCCGAGATCGACGTCGTGTACATAGACGCCAAGGCTACGAAGGTCAGGACCGATGCCGAACTCCGACTCGTTCCCGCTGTGTTCTCACTTGATGACGCTGCCACCAAGTCTTCCATTGAAGCAGTCGCTGCGTTCAGGAAGTCTTTCCTGCAGTTGTCCGCGGGGAATATTACCAGTGACGAGCTATCACTCAGGATCCGCGGAGCCTTTCCCGAACTGATCTCTACGGATCTGTCAAAACGGCTCGCCGAGTATCCAGCCCCCTCGAATGCCTTAGAGCAAGGCCGGATAGTGCTCGAGACGCTCATGCGCCGTGGGGTTTTCGCCATACCCGACCTGGGTCTCGAAGCATACAACCCCGAGAGTCTCGAGTTGCGCCGTTGGACCGACGGCCCCTTGCTCTACGAACAGGTGGCTATCGAGAAGGCCACGACACTGAGGCGCATCAAACCGGCATCTGTAGAAATTGCCCGGTCACTCAAAATGTCAGCTACCATGACAGCGCTTGCTTCCGATATTGCCACGGCTTTTGCCAAGGAAAACGCATTTTTTGATACTGATCAGAGTATCCGTCGCCTCGAGGCTGCAAAAGCCAGGGTAGAACCCGTGATGCGGAAGATAACCAAGGGTGACAAGGTCATCCGCAAGGGATTCATTGTCACGGCTGAAGATATCGATCGTCTTGCAGCCCTTCGTGGGTCGGGAACACGGCTGGACCCCTTGTTCGTCATAGCGGGCATCATGTTGCTGTCAACGTTGGGCTTGGGAGCCGCTTCAGTGCTCGGCCGGGTGAATACCGGGGTGCGCCTTGACGGCATGGGCTTCTGGTTTGTGGTATTGCTCGCCTCGGGGTATTTTATCGTTGCCAGCGCTCTCGCGGCCTTCCTGCCATCTTTCCTCGATACGCAGTACGAAGCGCTGCTGCCGACAGCCCTGGTGTCGATGCTCGTTGCAATACTCATAGGTGAGCGATTCGCACTGATGTTTACCGTCCTTATCGCTTCCAGCCTCGTGCTCGTTACTGGATTCGATGCATTCGTGCCAGCACAGGCCCTGATCTCCGGATTTGCGGGCATCGTGCTGGTCAGGCGGGCCGAGAAACGAATCGACCTCGTGCGCGCTGGCGGCCAGCTCGCCCTGGCCCGGTTGTTTGCCGGTTTCGCGTTGGCAGCACTTTCGGACCGGGGGTTCGTCGGTGCGTTGGGGGCAGGCTTCTGGTCGTCAGTCAATGGCTTCCTCTGCGGCGTGCTGGCACTTTCGTTTCTGCCGCTGCTGGAGCACGCGCTCAACGCGCCGACAGTTTTCAGGCTTCAGGAATTGTCTGACCTCAACGCGCCGGCACTCAAGCGCCTCCTGTCGGTAGCACCGGGCACCTACAGCCATTCCGTGACGGTAGCCCACCTTGCCGAGTCGGCCAGCCGCGAAATCGGTGCCGATGCCCTGCTGGCCCGCGTCGGCGCGTACTATCACGATATTGGTAAAATCGAGAAGCCCGAGTACTTCATAGAAAACCAGGCCGGCTACAACAAGCACGATGAGATCAACCCGCGCCTGTCGGCTACCGTTCTGCGCGGCCATGTCAAATTCGGGCTGGAGCGGGCCGAGGCCCTCAGGCTGCCTGATTCTGTCAGGGCCATCATAGCTGAGCATCATGGCACCTCCCTCATAACCTATTTCTTTGCCCAGGCACAGAAAGAATCGGTAGAAACCAGTTCCGACGAGTACCGTTACCCCGGTCCCCTGCCTTCGAGCAGGGAGGCAGCCGTGGTTATGCTTGCGGATTGTGTCGAGGCAGCATCGAGGACCCTCAAACGGCCGACCATAGGGCGACTCGAGCAATTCGTCAAGGAAATGGTCATGGGCCGCTACGAGAATGGCCAGTTGGCGATGTCAAACCTGACGTTCAGGGATCTTGAACTGATAAAAAATTCGTTCGTACGGGTACTTTCGGGGCATTTTCATTCCAGGATTGAATACCCCAAGACCAGGGAGCAGGCATGAATTCCGTTGCGGTCGATTTCCGTGATATGCCGGAGCCTGCCTGGCTCGATGCCGCCGCAGCCTTTGCGGTCAAAGCCATAGACGCGATTGGCGAGGATTCCTGGAATCTGTCGCTGTATTTCTGTGGCGACGAGTTCATGGCCGGCCTCAATGCCGAGTACCGTGGCAAGGAAGGCCCTACCGATGTGCTGTCGTTTACGCTTGGCGAATGGGTAGACGATGAAAACGACCGTCGCTATATAGCCGGAGACGTGGTAGTATGTCTCCCGGTTCTCCAACGCAACGCGGCGGAGTTCGGCGTAACCCAGAATGAAGAACTGAAACGCCTTGTCCTGCACGGTGTGTTGCACCTTGCCGGCCTTGATCATGCTACGAATGGCCCTGACGAGCCCATGCTGGCGCGCCAGGAGAGCCTGCTTTTGACTTTATCGGAGGAAAAGATATTTTGAAGACGAGCGGTTTATTTGAAAAAATCAGAATGGCAATGCGTTCCAGGGCTGCTGGCCCGGAAGACGAGGCCGACGAGGTCAGTTCCGAGCGCCGTGAAATGATACGTGGCATCCAGGAACTCTCCGAAACGACGGTCAAGGAAGTCATGGTGCCTCGCATCGATACGGTATTTGTGTCGATCGATGCCCCTCGTGATGAACTTCTGGAGACCGTAACGACCTGTGGCCATTCCAGGATACCGGTGTACCGCGAAACCATCGACGATGTAGCCGGCGTGCTGTACGTCAAGGATCTTCTGCTCGCCATTGCCAAGAACGAGCCAATAAACCTTGCTACCATGATACGCAAGCCTTTTTTTGTGCCTGAATCCAAGCGCATAGATTCATTGCTCCGCGAATTCAAGCGCCGCCACGTGCACATTGCCATAGCCATCGACGAATATGGTGGAGTGTCCGGCATAGTGTGTATGGAAGACATCATCGAGGAAATTGTCGGTGACATCCAGGATGAGTTCGACAATGAACGCGAGGACATCGTCGCCATCGGAGACGCCGCCTGGCTCTGCGACGCCAGGGTCAACCTCGAGGATCTGAACGAGGAAACAGGACTGGGCCTGCCGGTAGAAGGATTCGATACCCTCGGTGGTTTTGTTTTCGACCTGTTTGGCAAGATTCCTTCGCGATACGAGAAAGTAGCCTGGAAATCCTTTGATTTCGTCATCCAGGAGATGGACGGCCACCGGATCGGAGCCGTCAAGATACTCCGCAGGCCGGAGGCTCCCGAGGAATCGTGACGAGCCCTGCGGCCTCCCGTCTGGCCGTTGTCCTCGCCACCGTGGTGGTGATCAGCGTCGCCACGCCTGGTCATGCCCAGACTGCTAAAACGGTCGACGCACGTACCCTGTACAATTCCGGACTGGCCTTGATGGCTTCCGGTGAAACTTTCCGCGCCGTCGATGCGTTTACCGAGGCTATTGCGCTCAATCCCGCATATGGCGATGCCTGGGCGATGCTGGCACGGTGCCAGTATGAACTTGGTGAATACGAACGTGCCGTCTCCTTCATCCAGGAATCATACAAATTTGGCCCACGTTCACCCATGCTCGTTACGCTGGAAGGCTTCGGTGCCATTGGGCTGGGCAAACTTGCCGAAGCCCGTACCCTGTT
>JFJP01012170.1_pt1 | contig 34722 bp, 31 predicted proteins | sample 431651 | NCBI WGS metagenome assembly JFJP01 (sample SAMN02602958, study PRJNA72255) | Microbial mat metagenome, whole genome shotgun sequencing project. | biome: fresh water; feature: sink hole; material: water; isolation source: purple microbial (photo- and chemosynthetic) mats found in... | reverse complement strand
TACCTTAAGGAAAGCAAGACTTGTTGAAAAAAAGCAACAAGATGATGCCTGATATTTTGCAGATAACCCCAGGATCCCCTTAAATTTATTCTGTTTTTTCCACGACAATGGTGGCTTCTGTCAACAATGCAGCAATGGCGCCAATGGCGGCAAGTTGAGGAGCAATTAATACTCCCACCATGCCAAAGGTCATTGGAATTTCGATAAGTGTTTTGCCTTCCCTGTCCTTTATGATAACTTTGCGGATATTTCCTTCATGGAAGATTTCCTTGATCTTGGAAATGACTTTTTCACCTTCCACTTTAAATTCTTCTGTTCGATAATTTTCTGGCATGTCAGCCTCCAGACATTTATACGTTTTAGCTCGCCAGTAATTGCTAATAAATATGGTGGGTTTGAAACCCACTGATATTACAAAGGCAAATACTGATGTGCATGAATCTTTTTACTGCCCTATCCGATCATAAAAAATGACCAGTGTACTTCCGTACTTCCTCTGTTCAGTTTCCTCAAGATTTTTCAGACCAATTTCCTGATATTCTGTGGGGTCAATTTGAGCAATGACGGTTCCATTTGTTGTAAGCCAGTGAATATTTTCATCAAGCAATTTTAAAGCCTTGACCCACATCTCGTAATATTGCGGTGGCGCAATGTAGATGAACTCAAACTGCCTGTCGGGCTGTGCACTGAGCATACTGAATGCGTCGCCTTTTCGTATTTCAGCCTGTCTGGTAAATCCACAATGCACAATGTTTTCTTTGATCGTATCCACGGGCACTCGATTAAGATCGGAGAAACGGACAAAAGCAGCACCGCGACTCAATGCTTCAATCCCAATTGCGCCTGTTCCGCCAAATAAATCCCACCAGCTTGATTCAACCACATCACCGGCAAGAATATTGAATAACGCTTCTTTAACCCGATCCATCACAGGCCGGGTCGTGTCGCCAGGTACTGATTTTAGTTTCCTTCCTCTTGCGCTTCCAGCGATTACCCGCAGGCTCATTCCCTGCCTCCAAATAGAACACTTTTTGTAGCGGCAACAATATTTCCATGCGCAGCTGTGACAGGTACTACGCAACCTGTCCCGAGGATAAACCGCTGCCCATTAGTTTGGCGGATCGCATCTCCCGCTTCTTCCCTAACTTTTGCTTGATCCTCCAGAACAAGTGTGTCCTGTCGCAAGCCCCCACACAACGTCCCTTTAAAGAGAGTCTTTGCTTCAGCCAGGGAAGGATAAGTTTCACGATCATGCCAGTTCACGATTTGAAAATTGAATGACTGCAACAGTGGAAAAAACACATTCTTTCCATGCAGATGGAGGATGTTGCACCATAAATCATCCATTGGTTCAAGGGCTTGCTGATCGTAAGGTACGCCGAATAATTTATACTCGTTAATGTCCATTATTTTAGCCTGTGCGTGCTGAATGGCGTAGAAAACCCCATCAATGCCTATTTTCCGAGCAGCTTCTATAAAATATTTTGTGGTTTTAGCGATGGTATCCAAGCCCTTCATCACTGCTTCAGGATATTCCCGAAGGTGGGCTAGCAATGTTTCGTTGCCTGCCAGATTTTTTGCTTGTGAAAGCGGGCTGAAGATGGTTTGGATGACCGGCGTTTCCGGGGGAAGGGTTTTCTTCAATAGCTGGAGGCAAAACAACTGTCCCGCAAGAAAAGGGGAGGAGGGTTCAAGAAGAGTGAGTTTCTCCCAGTCACCTGGTGAGTTGATAACGCGTTTCGTGTAGCGACGAGAGCCCTCCGTGTCGCCCATCCATTTATCCTCCACACCCCAACCCTTTACAGCAAAGGAAGAGGCAGGCGTCACCTTGACAATGTCAAAATCGTAGGTGTTTTGAAAATGCAACGTAGATGCCGCCAGACTTCCGGGGTCTTGGTCATCAACAGGGAAATGCCGCCAAAGCGCAACCGGTGTTTGATCTGGCACTTCTCCGCTGATACATGTTTGAATTCGTTCGCGATGTGTGATCATGGGATTTTTTTTATTTCACAAAATACCGCGTTGCCACGCTTGATCTGCAGGACGATGGATGCGTCCTTAAAAGTTTTGATGTCTTCATTTGCGCGGGTGTTAACCAGCACAAAGTCATCAGTGTGTATATTACCAAATTCGGCGCGGTAATCGCGGATCATGATGGTTCCATTTGCATAATATTCTGCAATATACGGCTCGCGTTTAATAAAGAGTTGCGCGTTTGGCACATCAAATTGTTCAATGGCTTCCTTGTAACAAGTAAGCCAGTAATCGGTTTCATATCTCCGGAATGCGCCGCTGGTGCCGCCAATATATGAATTGTAATACGTATATTCGTAAGGGTGCAAATGAAAGATACTAAAAATTCCAGGTGCAAGGATAAGGACAGTCAGAATGCCAAACGCCCAGTTGGATTTGGTAAATTTATATGCTTTTTCAATGGCAGACCCTGCTAGGATGAAAAGAGGCGGGAGCATGAAAAGGAAGTGACGATATCCGTCATACATTGGTGGTTTGCGGAGGACGACATAGGCGAAAGGTATAAAAAACCAAAGGAGTAGTAAAAATTCGTCTTTAAACTGAGACAATTTTATTTTGCTGACAGCTATTAATTTATTCGAATAGGAAACAAGGATGCCAATTATAAAGAGCGGCAAAACAGGCTCTGTCAAAGTAAGACTTATTAAAATGGGAAGGTAGCGGCGTGGAAGTTCATCAGCTCGGAGAAGTTGACCATTGAAAAGAACATGCAGCTGTGTCGGGTTGTCGGACATGAAACCAAATGCTTCAATGAAGTTATGCAGTGGATCCGTCCAAAGGTAAGGCCAGGTGATGAAGGCAACAAGGAAAGCGAAAGCGGCATAGATTGAAAGGGTTTTAATTAGCGTGGAAGTTTTGAATTTCCCGAGGGCGTAAAAAAACACAAGTACCCCAGCCAGTGGACCCAGCACGCGAATTGAGGTGGCAACGCCGAGAAAGAAGGAAGCTAAGCCAATTGATTTCCAAACACCCCCGGGTCCTTCTTCCGTATCATCAACCATCATTAAACCAAAATAAATTGCGCCGAGGAAGAACACCAGAAAGGGGGGGTCTTTGGGGTTGATAAAAGCGTGTCCCCATAGGAGGGGCTGCCATGCAAATAATGCAGCAGAAATGAGAGCTGCAGAAGTGCTTATTGTGCGTTTTGCGAGGCAGTATAGAAAATAGACGCCAAGCTGAAAAGTGAGGAAGTTGACCAGATGCCATGCAGAGGCATTGTCTGCGCCGAGTATCTCAATGATTGAGACAACAGGATGTGCAAGGATAATATAGGCAGGTCCGCGATTGGCGTGGTCTGTTTCGCTGGAGCCATAGGCATTATCGAGATTGAAATTTCCGCTGATCCATTCTTTCGGCGAGTAGGCATAGCCGAGGGCGTTTGCATAATCGTAAAAAAGCGGCTCATCCCATGACAAGCCGTAATTGTTAAAGGTAAAAATGCCAGCCATAAGGTTGATGATTAACAATATGAGAATAGGATGTTGGCGGATATGTTTCATGATTGGTAATTCTTTGTCCTTCGAAGCTATATCTTTTCTCTCCCAAGGTGGAAGGACGTTCTTATTTTTGTGCCAGACGATGAGCTTGCCGTTTTTTTGCCTGTTCCATGCGTTGTTTTTCTTCATCTGTTTCAATGATCAATGCAGGAATAGGTGTTGGTCGTCCATCGTCATCTAACCCTACGAAAACGAGGTATGCAGTATTGGTATGTGTGCGCGTACCGGTGATGGGGTTTTCTGCGACGACTTGCACCTCAGCTTCAATGGAAGTGTTTCCTGTGAAAGTAACTTCTGCATTCAAAATAACGAGATCGCCTATCTTGATTGGTTCACGAAAGACTAATGAGTCAACTGCGACTGTGACAACTCGTTTTTGGGTATGGCGCATACAGGCAAGAGCTCCTGCTTCATCTACAAGCTTCATGATCCACCCCCCGTGGACATGCCCTAGGTTGTTGGCGTGTTCGGGTTGCATTAATTGCGCGATACTAATATGTGAAGCGCGGGCGGTTTTGGGTTTTGGAGAATTTTTCATTAATCTATGTCCTCTCGGTTTTCACCAGTGTCGAGGGTATGAAGAAGCCAAGGTGCTTCGAGTAATACGTCAACCATTGAATGACTTAATTCTGACATCATCGGAGGCAGTGGGATAGTAGCAGGAGGGTACATTTTTGTTGGTGGTGGAGGTGGTGTCAGGCGAGGAAGGAGCGTGGATGTTGACCGTTTTCTGATAATTCTCCGGTCATCAGTCAGCAACCCGACAAATTCACCCAATACCGAATAAACCTCCCGTTTGGATGTCACAAATCCAATCCATTCCCCTGTACGATTGAACAGGTACGGATAGAACAAAAAAGCGTCCGCGTCCCCGCTGGTAGAGTAGAGAGGAATAAGCCGGGGCTGGGTACTACTCATGTCCGAATCTCTTGATGGTGGTCGATATCATTGTAAGTCCAATACCTGTTGACAAAAAAATTCCACAACATTATGATACCGACGGCTGCTGCAAGGGTCAGGTTTTTTGCGTAAAATTCTGCACTGGCATGGGTGATTTGGAGCAGCCTCTCGAAAAAACGGAGCATGGGTGGTTCGACATAGTGCAGAATGGGTATGCGGATAGCCACACCAGCCGTGTTTACAAGGAAGAACATCCCCATTTGATTCAAGAGGGGACGAGAGCGCGATTCAGGATATGTCCAATATCGATTCCAGACGAAATTGCTGATCACTGCGCAGATAAACGAAGTTGTACCCGCATAAACCAGCGAAACATTAGTGAAGTGCGATAGCAGGTTCATTACGCCAAAGTCAATTACTGCACCAAGCGTACCCACCAGCGCAAATTTCGCGAAACGATGGCGTTCCTTAGTATTGCTCAGGATCATGCAATTCCCAACTTTTGTTTGAAATATGGAATACTGCGGCAGAGTCCCTCTTCGAGATCTATTTTGGGTTCCCAATTTAGTATGTTTTTTGCCCGGGTAATGTCAGGCCTGCGGCGCTGAGGGTCCCGTGCACTTCGTGCATCCACAAAGATAATGCCCGCCCGATTCCCGGTGACCTTGTTTATGGTCTCAGCAAATTGGAGGATGGTCATTTCATTTGGATTGCCAACATTAATTGGGTAATGCTCATCGGAGTAAAGCAGTTTTATGATGCCGTCCACGAGATCGTCCACAAAGCAGAAGGACCGGGTTTGTGATCCATCGCCGAAGACCGTCAGCGGCTGTCCAAGCAAAGCCTGCTTGATCATGTTTGGCAGGGCTCTCCCGTCCTCCAGGTCAAGGCGAGGGCCGTAGGTGTTGAAAATTCGTACTATGCTTGTGTTTACGTTGTGAAATCGATGATATGCCATGGTTAGCGATTCTGCAAACCGCTTCGCCTCGTCATAAACGGCGCGTGTTCCAATCGGATCTACATTACCCGGGTAACTCTCTTCCTGTGGATGAACTTCGGGATCTCCGTAAATTTCGCTGGTGGAAGCAAGTAAAAATTTTGCGTTTTGCACGCGTGCGAGACCAAGGCAATTATGTGTTCCAAGCGCCCCAGCTTTCATTGTTTGGATTGGCAGATTGAAATAACCCGATTTTGACTGCGGATTCGGGCTGGCAGGTGAAGCAAAGTGAAGAATGGCATCCACTTTGCCTGGGACAAAAATATAATTTGACACATCGCGTTTATAAAAAGAAAACTTTTCGTTACTTGCGAGGTGTGCAATATTGTCTGGATTGCCTGTGACAAAATTATCCATACCGATGATCTCATGCCCATCGGCCAGCAAATGGTCACTAAGATGTGAACCGAGAAATCCTGCTGCGCCTGTAATAACTATTCTCATTATTCTTTTCCTTATCTATTAATTTTTTAAGACATTTAAGATTATAAAAACCTTAGAAATCTCATATTTATTATTTCCAATCAATGGCATTGATCAATCCGTCACCTGTGACTTGATAGGCTTTCCCATTTCCACTGTCCACCAGCCAGAGGTTACGTTGGTGAATGATGGCAATGAATCCCCCTGATTGACCCTCGAGCGGATTGGGAGCCCAGACGGGAGTCTGTGGTTCAATGCCATTCTCATCCAAAGGCGGGAAGATGGCTCTGTTGTTTGAGCCGTCCCGGTCCATGACCATCAAACGGTAGCGGCTTGTTTCGCTCTGTTCGATGAAGATTGATTGCAAATATGCAACATGGTAGTTTTGTCCCTTGCCATCCCACTTTGCAGGTGACGCAGTGGGATATGAGAACATACCTGTTGAGTCAATCATGGTTACAGTCGAGGTATTGTTAAAAGAAACAGCAGAGAGATCGAAGAAAGGAGATTCTTCGCCGGTAATAGGTGCTGGCGCGGGGGCATGCGTAACATAATACAGGGTCTTTCCATCTGTGCCCCAAGTGATGGGGGGAATCCATGCCCAGTCGCTATGAGTGTTAAGCGGAGTGATATTTAGCAGTGGTTTGAGGTAGCCACCGTCTTGGTCAACTAACCCAATCCCGTCAGGGCGTGAATAAGCCAGCTTGCCGTCTCCGGAGTATGAGAAGGACATTCCCCACCAGCCATAAACGCCACCACTGTTGGGTTCCAGCATCTTGCGCGGACTTCCACCTGTGAGGCTGACGCGGTACAGGTCGTTATTTGCCTGCCAGCCGGGGGCGGTGCTGCGCGGCTCAACCGTAGAATAAGCAACGGAATTTGTGCCGGGAATCCACTCCGCAAAATGGATCACATTATAGGCTTGCAGCCAGATAGGTTTGGGCTCCAGGTTTCTTACACGCGCCACCCATAAGGTGTTGATCTCTTCTGCTGCGGGCTTTTTGGATTTTCGAGTAAAGATCAAATATTCGCCATTGGGTGATAGTTTGAAGATGCGCCCGTCAAGGTCTCCGGTACTGACAACAATGCGACGATTGGCAGTGGAGCCTTCCATGATCCAGGCGTTTCCACCAGCAAGGTAGGCTATCGTGCCGGGGGTGTTTAAAGGAGTGAATGAAGATTGTGCGCCAACCATTACGATCTCAGGCAAAGAATCATTAATAATGACAGTTTTAACTCTTGACTTGCTGATCTCGTATTTGTCTTCGAGAATTCTGCGATAAGTTACTTCCTCTAATCCATTAACGCCGGCTTGAACAAGTCTTGTCTCGCCCTCAGGAAGGGTTTCATTACGCAAGATCTGACGTTCAAATGGAATGACAAGCTGTTCTGTTTCAAATAACTCCTGAACTCTTATCAGGTTGATTGTGTCGCCGTTTTTGAGTACAGTATAAAGTGGTGGTTCAGATCGATCCAAATTTCCAGGGACAATACCCGCAGATTGAAATGCCTGCGTCACAGTGCTTCCAGCAGCAATGCTTACCTCCTGTGTAGCACCATCGGTTGTGATGGTTACCATGATTTTCTCGCCTGCTTGTGGAGAGCGGCAGGAAATTATGAACCATGAGCAGGACAATAATATAATTAGGAGGATTGGGTGGATGCGAGGCGAGTTAAGCAACATGTCGGGTATAATATCCAGCTGTTATTTAATTCGGCCGGACATCGTCATGATACCATCAGCAATTTCGACAGATTCGAGCCGGAAACCTAACGCAACAGGGCCTAGTGATCCGGTGAATGTTTCGTCGATTATTGTGCCAATGGCATTATTCAGACCTTCAGGTGCGGGGAAGGGACCAAAATCTGCTGCAGCAATTTCGATTTTCGGCATGCCGGTTGTAGGATCAATGTTGACGTTCATGGAGATGAGCATATTTGCGGCAAACATACCGCGATTAATTTTTCCGTACATCCTCATTTGGCCATCGCGCAGAAAAATCTGCGGCTCCGTAAATGGAGGGTTGGATTTCTCCTGCATCTTTAGTGCAATATATGATGTGAGTTGGCTTTCGGTAATTTGAAATGTGACTACGCCGGTTTCAGCACCTGCAATCATGGCTTGCTCAACTTGTGTTTGCAAGGATTGAACTTCCTCTTCCGAAACCGGGACGGCCCGCATTGCGTACTCTGGTCCCCCGACAAAGATCGTACAAGCCAGTGAATTAAGCAACAGTATGAGAAGAAGAAAAGTAAGCAAATATTTTTTGATTTTCATGTTTTTATTCATTTTTTGAAGAATGTATCCAGTGGAGCAATTATAGCATGAGCGACTCACAATCTACTTCAACCATGGTTCCTCTTGCGGAATTATCACTTGCGGCAAAAATCGAGGCAATGTTATTTGTTTCTGCCGAGCCTGTACCTGTAGCCCAACTCTCTCAAGCATTGGATATCACTGCTTCTGTCGTCGAGCGCGGGCTTAAAGAACTGGACGAACTGCTCTCGGTACGCGGTTTGCGTTTGCAACGAAACGCAGGACGTGTTCAGTTAACCACTGCACCCGAGCTGGCTCCACTCGTTGAGCTCTTCCTTGGTCTTGAAGCAACCACACACCTGAGTCGTGCTGCTCTGGAAACACTGGCAATTATTGCCTACCAGCAGCCCTGCACCCGTCCACACGTAGATTCCATCCGCGGTGTTAATAGCGATGGCATGCTGAAGAGTTTATTAAGCAAAGGGCTTATTCAAGAATCGGGACGAACTGATGGTCCTGGACGTCCGATTTTATATTCCACCACGCCGGAATTTTTGCAGCATTTTGGCCTGGGTTCGATCGTTGAGTTGCCGCCGCTTGCCGTGACAGCGGAACCAGATAACGAACATAGTGTGTTATTGAAAGGATAATTGACCTTATGCAGGAACGATTACAAAAACTTCTTGCCCAAGCGGGATATGGATCCCGTCGTGCATGCGAGGAATTTATCGTCGCGGGGCGTGTACGCGTTAACGGACAGATTGCCGTTCTTGGTCAAAAAGCTGATCTTGCTGTTGATAATGTCACGATGGATGGCAAGCCCTTACCCAGGGCAGAGACCTTGACTTATATCGCCCTTTATAAGCCGCGCAATGTACTCTCTGCGGCTGAGGGACATGATGATCGTCAGACTGTTCGTGACCTGATCCCCATCGATGGACATTTATATCCTGTTGGACGGCTTGATTGGGATTCTGAGGGGTTGATCCTCATGACCAATGATGGTGAGTTGACGAATAAATTAACCCACCCGCGCTTTGGTCACGAAAAGGAATACCGCGTACTGGTTGCACGCAAACCCGATGAAAAACAATTTGAGGCATGGCGACGTGGTGTGGTACTGGATGACGGTGATAAAACCGCGCCTGCTGAAGTCAATTTTCTGTCCACCTCTGGCAAAGGGGCGTGGATCCGTGTGGTAATGGGTGAAGGCAAGAAACGCCAGATCCGCGAAGTTGGGAGATTGCTCGGTTTGCCTGTTGTGAAGATCATTCGCCTGCGAATTGGCACATTAAAGCTTGGAAGCCTTAAGCCACGTCAATGGCGGTATTTAACTGCAGATGAAATTGCTGAATTGAAGGGGAAGGAGAAGGCACCAAAGCCCGTGGTTAAATATTCACGTAGACCCGCGCAGAAACCAGTGTCAAAAGATAAACCGAAAAGACCGATTTCCAATAGAGACGGAAAGCCTTCGAAAAAAGCACATTATTAATAAAATAACGCTGACCCAAAAAGTCAGCGTTATTTTATTCGTCTGTTATCTTATATCAAGGAATTTCTTTACGACGGTGTCCAAAACCTTTTTTACATCGTCTTTTTTAAGCCCTGCAATTTTGAAGGTGACCATTTTCGTACTCGTGTCTGGTCCAGAGAACATACCGAATGCTATGAAGTTGCCACCTGCATCGGTGATGGCTTTTGAAATCTTCACAAGTTGACCTGGTTTATCTTCCACGAGAGCACTGACGCGTACGCCTTTTTCGCGTGCACCCATCAACTCAAGGAATACCTTGAACAGGTCTGTTTCTGTGATCATCCCAACAATTTTGCCTTCACGAGTAACTGGCATTCCACCAATTTTTGAATCAACCATGAGGCGCGCAGCTTCTTCAATTGGGGTGTCTACACCTATGGATTTTACTTTTTTACTCATGACCTGTCTTACGGTCACTTTGCTCATCAAGTAGTTCATCTCCCAGACGCTTAATGTGGTTGCCCGGGATGGCGAGGCATTTAGCAGATCGTTTTCTGTTACGATGCCTAACAGTTTTCCGTCTTTGATAACTGGTGCTCGGCGGATGTGTTCCTTTTTGAACATTGCCAGGGCATCATGGACGGGTGTTTCTGGTGCAACTGAAATAACGGGGTGGGACATTCTTTCGCCTACAAACATTTTTGCCTCCAAATATGTTGTGTTTAGAAGTAATTTTGGTAATTCGCTATGGGTACATTATACGTGTAATTTGTAAAAAAGAAGTCATAAAATTTGAGAGGATATGCGGGATTTTATTTCGTGAAATTAAGAATCACTCGCGCCATGTGTTTTGCATGCTGAAGGTATAAATCGATCCGGATGTTTTCATTAGGGGCGTGGGCTTTTGTGTCAGGATAACCGTGTCCCATTGTTGCGACGGGCAAGCCAAGGTCATGTACAAACGGATAATTGGGTCCAGATCCGCCAATCATTGGGGTAATTTCCATCGGTTTTCCATAAACTTCTGTCGAGGTATCAACAACTATTTTGATAAATGGGTCGTCTGGATCGGTGCGGGCGGCAGGTTCGCCTCCCCAATAATGTATTTTAACATCATCAAAACCTTGCTCATCGAGATGGGCGCGGAGTTTTTTGAGGATGTCGTCAGGTTTCTGATTTGGAACGAGGCGAAAATCCACCTTTGCAGATGCACTCGCCGGCTGTACGGTTTTTTGCCCTACTCCCTGGTATCCGCTTGTTAACCCGCAGATGGTGCAAGTTGGAGTGAAGACCTCTTCAATCTTGAGTTCGGTGCCACCAGTTAGCCCTTTGATAAACCTGCTTGCGCCGTATCGCTTCTTGTATTCATCGGCAAAATCAGGGAGTTCATCCATTAATTCACGGTCCCGGGCGGATGGAGGAACTACTTCATCGTAAAAGCCGGGGATAAGGATATGTTCATCGACTCCCTTCAGACTGTTCAATGCCCAGGTCAGTCTCCACGCTGCATTGGGCAATATGCTGCCGCCCAATCCTGAGTGAACGTCAGTGCCAAGTGATTCCACTTCTAGTTCAACATAACAAATACCGCGCAATCCAAGATATTGCATGGGTATATCCCGGTGGTCCACACCGCCGAATTCCCAAATGCAAGCGTCGGATTTAAGTTTATCCAGGTTATTGGAAATAAATTCGTGTAGATGTTCACTTGAGGTTTCCTCCTCTCCTTCGATGATGAACTTTATATTACAGGGAAGTTCACCTTCTGTGCTGAGGATCGAATCGATGGCAAATAACCGCGCCGTGAGGTGGCTCTTATCATCACTGACCCCACGCCCATACATCTTTCCCGCGCGAATTTCCGGCTCAAAGGGTGGGGATTCCCATAACTCCAATGGCTCTGGCGGCTGGACATCGTAGTGATTGTAGATGAGCAGGGTCTTATCGCCTTTACCTTTTCTCTCCCCATATACCACCGGCGCACCATCAGTCACCATAACTTCTGTGTTGAAGCCGCGCTTTTCCAGCATATCTTTCACAAGTTGGGCACACTCCTTCAATCCCAGGTTTTGTGCGCTAATGCTTGGTTGTGCTACGTAAGTTGATAGCTCTGAAAGACTTTGGACAAGATTTTTCTCGAGGTAGGAATCATATTTTTTATAGTCGCTCATTTCCTCTCCGTTCACAAGAAAATGCCCCGATGACCTTTGGAAACCAATTTAGATGGGTCGATGCCTCAAGGGGGGGGCATCAGGAGTTTATTTAATTACTCCTGTTATCCAATCTATGGAATATGCACCCGCAAAAGCGAATAACGCCATCTTCAATATTTGCCCCACCCAGCAGAATAGCAGAAATTTCCAGATTGGAATTTTGGCAACGCCCGCAGCGATCCCTGCGAGGTCAAAAAAAGGATTTGGAATCGCAGAGAGAACCAGGATTGTCCAAGCACCGTATTTTTCAACCCAGGGTAAAACGCGATTGTATGTCTGTGTATTTTCGACGATCGCCTGGCCGCTGAAGCCTGCCATGTAACCTGAAAGTTCCCCTATTGCACCTCCCGTCCCAGCGGCAAGAGCAACAAAAATAGGGTTGAAAATATCACCCATGGCAAACACCACCGCTACTCCTGGCGCTGGGATGATGACGGTGGCATTTGCCATCAACATTACGAGGAATATACCGGGATAACCGTACGCCGCAAAATCATCCACTCTCTGACGGATACTATAGATATAGACAGTAATCCCAATTACGATGGCAAGAACAAGGATGCGTAAAAAGGCAAAGCCAATCCCGGATTTCTTAAGATCCTGAATTGGCTTTGTTTCAGCGTTTGGGGAAAATTCCTTCCTCGATTTAGACTTCTTCGATGGTGACACGGATGATCTTTACTGCCGGGGCTTTGAAATTACCAGGGTCACGTTCCGGGATGGACATTAACACATCCAACCCTTCCACAACTTGACCAAAAACTGTGTGTTTGCCATTCAGGTGCGGCGTGGGACCGTGGGTAATGAAAAATTGAGAGCCATTTGTGCCGGGACCAGCATTTGCCATTGAGAGGATGCCCTGCTTATCGTGCTTCAAACTTGGGTGAAATTCATCCCCGAATTTGTAGCCAGGTCCACCCCTGCCTGTGCCGGTCGGGTCACCACCCTGCACCATGAAGTCAGAAATTACTCGATGGAAGATGACGTTCTCATAAAATCCTTCGCGTGAGAGGAAAACGAAATTATTAACAGTAGTCGGAGTCTTATCCGCGAATAATTCAATGACCATTATTCCTTTGTCGGTTTCCATGTGAGCTCTGTATTTCTTCATTGGGTCTATCTGCATTACGGGTGGGGTCATCCATTGTTTTGCCATTCAAAAATCTCCTTTTTCACTTTAATAATGTTTCAATTCTTGCTACAACCATATCCAAAGCGGCGATGTTATGTCCGCCTTCGGGGATAATTACATCTGCATATCTTTTGGATGGTTCGACGAATTCGAGGTGCATCGGGCGTACAGTCGCCTGGTATTGTTTGATGACCGATTCGGTCGTGCGGCTGCGCTCGGTAATATCACGATGCAATCTGCGAATAAATCTTACGTCAGAATCAGTGTCAACAAAAATCTTTACGTCGAATAATTTTCGTAATTCCGGTTCGGCAAAGATCAAAATTCCCTCGACCAAAACGACGCCACGCGGTGTAACACTGAATGTCTGGGTGGTGCGGCTGTGAGTGGCGAAATCATAGATGGGAACTTCAACGGGCTGATGATCACGCAAAGCTATGACATGTTTGATCAGTAACTCTGTCTCGAGGGAATGTGGATGGTCGAAATTAACCTCCATCCGCAATGTGGGAGGAAGTCCGCTCAGATCCTTGTAATAAGAGTCGTGTTGGAGATATGCAATTCTATCCGCCCCAACACGATTGAGAATTTCCTGGGCAACGGTAGTCTTGCCTGAACCTGATCCGCCGGCGATGCCGATGACCAATGGGGTTGTGTGACTCATGTTTCTAATTATAGCAAACAAAACGGCTCTAAATGCATCCGGGGGCGGTTTTGGGAATCTGCTTGGGAATGCTTAAGGAAAGGGGAGCCTCAGAGATGATTTGTTACGGATTGTGGATTACTTCCAACGCCAAGCAATTTAGCACGCCTTGGCTTGGTATTTTTCAGATATCGTCTTTTTTATTTGCGGCTAGATATCAGTTACCACTGCTCTCGATTTCCATGTTTGTCATTTGTGTGTATATGATGCAAGGTGGGTTGATATCTGGAAAACGGGATTGAAAATCCTTTTCCCGGGTTGTGTTCATGGAATTACCATCTGGCATGATGTTCTTCCGCAAAACCGATCAGCTCTTTGATTTGAACCTTTTCACCATTGTCTGCTATTGCAAACCCGTTGTACCGTCCAAATACCTGATGGACTTCACTGGTGATAATGGCAAGGTTTGTGGCGGCTGTACGGTCTTTAAATGGAGTGAAAATAAGGCCGAGGCGCCCTTCTGTATCGCTGAACTTCCATGGCTTTAGGTAATCACAAGAGGAATAATCAAACTTGACCAGGCCTAGCTTGTTGATGTGGTTATTCAGGATGAGGGCGTTTTCACCTGCTTTCGAAAGATCGCCAAATCCACAGCCTAAGTTTAGTCCAATGCTACGCCCATCGGGTTGGAAGCCTGATGCGCTTGCCCAATTCCAAAATGATTGATATTCCCAGACGCCGCGTCCCCAATCCAGTGAGCCTAGGCAGGTGGCAGCATCGAGGGTCTCGGTCAGATCACCATATTTAATAAATCCACTGGCAGGTAGACAGTTGATCTTTCGGTTATAGTAGAAGCGTTTCTGTCCGATGGGGATGACAATGTTCATCGACTCGTAACCGGGTGGTGTTTGCAGATCAATCTCTGCATGAATTCCACGCTTGTCATGGAAAGCATCCCAAGAGATGGATAAATGTCGATGATCGGGGAATAGGCTGAAATCCAATTTGAGGCGTTTGTCTGCAAAGTGACTGTCCCCCTCGTTTGAGTTACGTGGTAGATCCGCTCCTTTTCCAAATGGAACGATTAGTCCTTCCTCATGGAGTTCTCCAGTTTTAAAATCCATTGTGTAAACGAAAAGGTTGCCCGCATAGCCGAGGTCCGCGATCGTAGCGGAAAAGAATCGATTGGGGCTGAACACAGCATAATAGTCCCAACGTTTTATGCGAAAACGCTGTAGAGGTTTGAGGGAGTAGAAATCTGCGAGTTCGAGATTACAGTCAAGGATGGGCTGGCGTGCCCATCCGATCTGGGCAGGTTTGCCATCAGTTCGAAGCAATGGACCCGGTTGAGTAAGTTCTGTTTGCATGTTCTCTCTAAAGGAAATTATTTTTTATGCTAAGAGTTGAAGTATTACTTCAGAGTGCCATTCTGTAAATTTCTTTGCATAGGTTTGTGTTGAGGACACATATTGAATCGTTTGTATAGGTGGGGCCTCTTCATATATTATAACGCGCTGGCATCCAGCACGGTTCTACGCTGGATTTGTGATGTTTAGATATGTGTATTATTTGCTTGACTTTAATTAATGGGCGGAGTAAACTTTTCTCTACCTACCGTTCGGTAGGGAAGGAGACTTGATGACTAGGGACGATATTCTCGATGCCGCTGCGCAGGTATTTCGCCGGAAGGGATTTCATGGCGCGTCCATGTCTGCGATTGCAGAGGCGGTGGATTTACAGAAGGCAAGCCTTTATCATCACGTCACGTCCAAACAAGAAATTTTGCTGGAACTTCTGGATCGTGCCCTCGGCCTATTGACCGAACACATCGCAGGCATAGCCGCTCAAGCTATGCCCGCTGACGAAAAACTGCGTCAGATGATGCAAGCATATCTGATCGCCCTGGCGGACAACTCTGATCTCTCATCTGTTCTGCTGTTTGAGCACCGTTCCCTTGATAAAAAATCGCATGCCAGGCATGTTCCCCAGCGGGATGCGTTTGAAAGATTATGGCGGAATGTAATAGATGAAGGTGTGACCGCGGGAATATTTACCTGTTCCGATTCAGGTGTAGCCATTCGCGCCTTGATGGGGATGATGAACTGGACGTTAACCTGGTATCGTCCGGAAGGAGATAAATCCATAGAAAAAATTGCAGATGAATATGCCGACCTGATGTTTCATGGCCTATTGAAATAATTTCCGTCTTGAACGGGGTCGAAGGTGATTTATAAGAATTGAGAGCTGTCACTTCAACATTATTTAGGACGCCTTGATCGATAAAGGAGAGTAAAAAATGTATTCGTTTGAGCCAAATGAAGAGCAAAAAATGTTGGTGGATGCGATCGGGAAATATGCGCAGAATGATTTGCGTTTGGCTGCTCATGACGCGGAGGAGAGTTGCATGCTGCCAAAGAAACTAATAAGTAAGGGATGGGAAATTGGGTTACTACAAGCCTCCATCCCTGAAGCCTACAGCGGGTTTGGTGATCGTTCTGCTGTTACAGGTGTGTTGGCAGTGGAGGAGTTGGCATTTGGCGACCTTGCTGGAATGCTGGCATTGATGACCCCGTCTCTGTTCGCAACTCCAATATTGTTGGCCGGTAGCGAAGAACAGAAAAAGGAATTCCTGCCTAAAGTGATCGAGGGAGATTGGGCGCCGTATACAGCTGCGTTAATTGAATACGCATATGATTTTGATGCGAATGACCTTCTCACCACAGCTATTGTCGAAGGTGGTGATTACATTATTAGTGGAGAAAAGGCCTTTGTCCCCTATGCAAAAGATGCCGAAGCCATACTTGTTTACGCGAATTTTGAAGGAAGTACTCAGGGTTTCATCGTTCCCAAAGACGCAGCAGGATTATCTGTTTCAGATGACCGTGAGAAGTTAATGAGTTTGAATGCATTACCACTGTATCGAGTCAAGTTGGATTGTGTAAAAGTGCCTGTGTCGAATCGCCTCGGTGGAGAGGGAGGTCATGACTTCGATTTTATCCTGGCTTCGTTGAGAATTGCCTCTGCAGCAGCAGCGGTTGGTGTGGCTAAAGCGTCTTTTGAATATTCCATGAATTACGCCAAAGACCGCGATGTATTTGGTGTCAAAGTCGCGCAAAAGCAAGCGATTGCCTTCATGCTTGCAGAAATGGCTACAGAAATAGAGGCCATCCGCCTGCTTACCTGGGAAGCCGCATGGAAATTAGATACAGGGAAGGAAGGCGCTATAAAAGATGCTTTTCTCGCTGTTACAGGCGCGGCCGATATGGTGATGATGGTTACTGATCGCGGGGTACAAATCCTTGGCGGACATGGTTATATCCGCGAGCATCCCGTGGAGATGTGGATGCGAAACGGGCGCGGCTTTGCCATGCTGACTGGACTCGCCATCGTTTAGGTTTTCCGATTAATGAACACCCCATTTCCTGAATTATTGTGTTTCCTGTAATGCGTAAAGAGTAATCAATTGGAGGAATAATGTCCATCGAATTTGAAACGCCAAAACCAATCGCACAAATCCAATTTGTGCTAAAGACAGTTGCAGAAAATATGATGCGCTCACAGTCACGCGCTTTTGACGAAAACGAACACGAAATCCCCTTCAGTTATATTGAATTCATGCATACCGCAATGCGTTCCATGGGTGGCGGGAGCCTTGCTCCAAAAGAGGAAAAGCAAAAAGAAGGCGGTGAGCTAAAAGAAAAACGTCCACCTATTGCCTATCAATCTCTGGCGGCCCAAATCGAGATGCTTTCCTGGGGTGATGTTGGTTTCTACCTCGTAACCCCTGGCGGCGGACTGGGGGCGGCGGCTGTTCAATCAGCTGGATCGGCTGAGCAACGTGCAAAATTCCTTGCGCGCTTTGCAGAGGAAAAACCTACTTTTGCTGCCATGTGCATGACCGAAGCAGGAGCAGGCTCAGACACGTCTGCAATCCGAACCCGTGCTGTGTTGGATGAAGCGACAAAAGAATGGGTCATTAATGGTGAGAAGATTTTTGTTACAGGTGGTGATAAATCATTTAAGGAATACGAACAATTTGGCAAAGGCTTTGTTGTAGTGTGGGCAAGCATTGATCCGACCGCAGGACGTTCCGGGATGCGAGCTTTTGTAGTAGAGGCGGGCACAAAGGGGGTAAGCGTTACAAAACTTGAACATAAACTCGGTATCCGCGCAAGTGATACTGCCTCGATTGTACTTGTCGATGCACGTGTACCCTATGATAATATCCTTGGCAGTCCAACAGTTGAAAAGACCACTACCGGGTTTAAGGGCGCCATGGCAACATTCGATGCCACACGCCCTCTTGTTGCCGCGTCCGGTATTGGCGTGGCTCGCGCTGCTGTCGAATATGTCAAAGAGCAGTTAGCTGAAAAGGGAGTCGAAATCAGATATGGTTTGCCTCGCCAAAAAATGACCTCGATTGAGCGGGACGTGATCGAGATGGAGATCCAACTCCGCTCGGCCTGGTTGATGGTACTCAAGGCGGTGTGGATGGCTGATAACAAAAAGCCAAATGCACTTGAGTCTTCGATGAGCAAAGTCAAGTCTGGTGATGTGGTGACGAAAATTACACAGAAGGCTGTCGAGATCATGGGGCCACTGGGCTATAGCCGCGAATTTTTACTGGAGAAGTGGTTTCGTGATGCCAAAATCACTGATATTTATGAAGGCACAGGACAGATTAACCGCCTTGTGGTAGCAAGGCAAATTTTGGGGTATAGCGGGAAGGAGTTAAGGTAGTACCGTGATAATTATGGGATACAGAGGTTGATGCTGTAATTCCTTATTGACCTGTATCTGAATTGGCATAAAGGAGAAACCAATGCAATATCATATTCATAAGGCAGTCGTCATCGGCTCTGGCACAATGGGCGCAGCGATTGCGGCGCATTTGGCGAATGCTGGCATACCTGTTACACTGCTCGATATAGCTTCAAAAGAGTCAGACGAAAAAAATAAGATCGTTATGGAAGGCTGGGATCGCTGTTTGAAAGCCAGGCCTGCAAATTTGATGTCTTCCGAATCTAAAACCCTCGTCAGGCTTGGAAATCTTGAGGATGATTTTGAGGTAATCGCAGAAGCAGATTGGATCTGTGAAGCTGTTATTGAGAACTTGAAAATTAAAATAGACTTGATGACCAGAATTGATGAAGTCCGAAAGTCGACTGCGATCGTGTCCACCAATACATCGGGCATTCCTGTCAAAGACATTGCAGAAGGACGTTCGAGGGGATTTAAACAGCATTTTCTCGGCACACATTTTTTCAATCCGCCGCGCTATTTGAAACTACTGGAAATCATTCCCACCGCAGATACCTCTAGTGAAGTGATTGAGTTCTTTGTCCGTTTTGGCGAGTTCGATTTGGGAAAGGGTGTGGTGATTTGCAAGGACACGCCAAATTTTATCGGAAATCGTGTTGCATTTGGAACCGGAGCGTTTGCATTGGATTTCATCCTCAATAATGGTTACACCGTGGATGAAGTTGATTCACTCACTGGACCTTTGATGGGACGCCCCAAGACAGCAACATTCAGGCTGATCGATTTGGTCGGTGTGGATGTGTGGGATCATGTGGGAAAGAATCTTGCTCCGTTAATTAAACACGATAAACTTGGACAGAAGTATCTCGCTGCTGAAAAGCCGCAGAAATTGATGGATATTCTGCTCGAACGTAAGTGGCTTGGTAATAAGACCAAGGTTGGTTTTTACAAGGAATCACAAGGTGCGGACGGCAAGAAGGAATTTCACATATTGGATTTAAATGCACTGGAACATATTCCTGCTGGCAAGCCGCGTTTCGATTCTGTTAAAGTCGCTAAAGATGTTGAAGGTTTAGGCGAAAGGCTCAGGGTCTTGTTAGGCACAGATGATAAGGGCTCGAGGCTGGTGAAAGCATTAACCTATCAAAGCTTCCAATATGTATCCACCATCATCCCTGAAGTAGCGGATACTGTCAAACCGATTGACGATGCCATCCGCTTGGGTTTTATGCACGAGGCAGGGCCTTTCGAAATTTGGGACATGCTTGGCGTGAAGGAATCGGTCAAGCAAATGAAAAAAGAGGGATACGCACCGGCCAGGTGGGTCGAGGAAATGCTGAAAAATGGGATCGAGACCTTTTACCAATATAAAGGTGCAAATAAGATCGGTTTATACAATGTTGCAAAGAAAAAATATGTTAAGTTTAGGAAGTCGGAAGGGTTCGTTTTTCTAAAAGATTTCCGCAGCTCAAAGAAGGAAATAGCCGGCAATGCAGGTGCGTCTCTTTTTGATGTCGGCAATGGTGTTGCACTGGTTGAATTCCATACCAAGATGAACGCGCTGGATGACGATATTTTTAACATTACGACCGAAGCGCTTGATCGCGTTGAGAAGGATTTTGATGGATTGGTGATTGGCAGCGAGGGTGATAACTTTAGTGCAGGTGCAAATCTTTTCATGGTGGTGGTTGCTGCCCAGCAAGGTATGTGGGATACGCTGGATGGCGCGATTCGTAAATTGCAGGGAATGAACATGCGGATGCGATATTTCCCCAAACCAGTTGTTGTTGCTCCCGCGGGATTGGCTATCGGCGGAGGCTGTGAAGTTACAATGCACGCCTCGCGTATTGTGGCAGCTGCTGAGACTTATCTTGGTTTGGTTGAACTTGGTGCAGGGGTCATCCCTGCCGGCGCGGGCACAAAGGAATATATGCGTCGCATTGTTAACCCCTCCATGCGAACAGATATGGCTGATGTATTTCCAAGCTTGCAGCGCGCTTTTCTCCAGATCGGTCAGGCAAAGGTTGCCACTTCAGCTGCCGAAGCGCGGAGTATGGGTATTCTTGGTCCGCAAGATCGTATTGTGGTTAACCGTGACCATCTGTTGACTGAAGCAAAGCGCGAAGTCTTGCACATGTCGGCATCTGGATATAAACCGCCAGCACCTGAATTGATCTATGCCGCAGGGCGCGACATGTATGGAGCGATGAAGATTGGCGCATGGTCATTTAAGGAAGGAAAATACATCACCGATTACGATGCTCACATCGCCGCAAAATTGGCCTACATTATGGCAGGTGGCGAGTTAACCAAGGCGCAATGGGTGAGTGAGCAATATATTCTGGACTTGGAAAGAGAGGCATTTTTATCACTTTGTGGTGAAGAGAAAACACAAGCCAGGATGTGGTCATTGTTGCAAACAGGGAAACCGCTAAGGAATTAGCAAAAAGTAAAAGCTCGGACCCGCAAAATATTTAAGTCTCGACCCGAGAGAAGGAGATACCATGAAAGAAGCAATGATTGTTAGCGCAGTTAGAACACCGATCGGAAAAGCCAAGCGCGGCGGACTAGCTACCGTTCGCCCTGATGAAATGGCTGCAACTGCGATTCAGGGGTTGATCAAGCGGACACCGAATCTTGACCTTGCTGAAATTGAAGATGTGGTTTTTGGCTGTGCCTTCCCTGAAGGAGAGCAGGGCATGAATATTGCGCGAATGATCGCATTACGCGCAGGCTTGCCTGATACCATTCCCGCTGAGACGATCAATCGCTATTGCTCATCGGGTGTGCAATCCATAGCTCATGTGTCTCATGCCATCAAAACAGGTGACATCGAAATAGCAATAGCAGGGGGAGTAGAGTCCATGAGCATGGTTCCAATGATGGGTTATAAGTTTTCCCCCAATCCGCACTTTGCACATTATCTGCCGCATTATTATACAAACATGGGTCTTACCGCCGAAAACGTCTCAGAAAAATATGGAATTTGCCGTGAAGACCAGGATTCATTCTCGGTCAAGAGTCATCAGAAAGCGGCTAAAGCAGTCAGTTCCGGCCTCTTTGATCCTGAATTGATTCCAATTGATGTGGAAGTAACCGAACTTGATTCAGATGAAAAACTCATCAAGAAGAAATTTTCAGTCAAGCAGGATGAAGGTCCGCGCTCAGATACAACGATTGAAGCATTAGCTAAACTTAAACCTGCCTTCAAAGAAGGTGGAACAGTCACAGCAGGTAACTCGTCTCAAATGTCTGATGGCGCGTCTGTTGTTATGGTCATGTCGGCCGAGCGATCTGTTCGGTTGGGTTTGAAGCCGCTTGCAAGATTTGTTGCATTTGCAGTTGGAGGCGTCCCGCCTGAATTAATGGGTTTGGGCCCAGTTGTAGCTATTCCTAAGGTATTGAAGGTTGCGGGAATGTCCATGAATGATATTGACCTGATAGAATTGAATGAGGCTTTTGCAGCGCAGAGCCTTGCTGTCATTAGAACCTTGGGGCTGGATGAAGAAAAAATTAATGTCAATGGCGGCGCGATCGCTCTTGGCCATCCGCTGGGCTGTACAGGAGCCAAATTGACCACGCAGTTGATCTACGAAATGGCACGTCGCAAGTCAAGATATGGTATGGTTACAATGTGTATTGGCGGAGGTATGGGCGCTGCTGCGATATTTGAAAATCTGCAATAAAATAAATGAAAATCATAAGGCGAAGAAAATTGACCCTTGAAAAATAAAAAAATCAAAAAAAGGAAAACTAAACAATGACTCTTACAATAGATACTCTCATGTCCAAAATGCCCGGCGCATTCATTCCTGAAAAGGCGGTGGGACTTGACGCCACGATCCAGTTTAAGTTCACAGGAGCAGAACCTGGCGATTGGTATGCCTCAGTCAAAGACGGCAAAGTGGAAGTCGCCAAGGGTATTCATCAATCTCCCAAGATGACTTTGACTGCGGATTCTGAAGATTATGTAAAAATCTTCACAGGGGAAATTGATGGAATGCAAGCTTTTATGCAGGGGAAATTAAAACTTACTGGCGATTTGAATCTTGCAATGAAATTGACGCAGATGTTCAAAATCAAGTAGGAGGCGAAAACTCGGATCCTTCATAAGGTTCCGAGTTTCTTGGTAGAATGATCCATTCTTTTTTTCAGGAGCATTAAAGTGGATTTTAGTTGGATTGCACAACCCCAATCGTGGATCGCGTTATTGACGCTTATCGCCCTTGAACTTGTACTTGGTGTTGATAACGTGATCTTTATTTCCATCCTTTCATCAAAACTCCCACAGCATGACCAGGCGCGGGCCCGTACTACAGGAATCATGATGGCAGTTATTACCCGTGTTCTGTTGCTGCTATCCCTGTCGTGGATCATTAGCCTTGAAGACCCGTTCTTTCAAATGCCATGGTTTAATGGGGACGTTATTGGAATTTCAGGACGCGACATGATTTTGTTAGCCGGCGGACTTTTCCTTTTATGGAAAAGTACTCATGAAATCCATGAAAAGCTGGAAGGCAAGGAGGGTGCGGCATCTGCAAAAGTATCAGCCACATTTGCAAGCGTCATTATCCAGATCATGCTATTGGATGTTGTCTTCTCGCTCGATTCGGTCATTACAGCTGTAGGCATGGTTGACCATATTGCCATCATGGTTTTAGCGGTAATTATTGCAGCGGGGGTGATGGTTTTCGTGGCAGGTCCCATTGGTGCTTTTGTTGAGCACCATCCCACCATAAAAATTTTAGCGCTCAGTTTCCTTTTGCTTATTGGTTTTACGTTGGTGGTGGAAGGTCTGCACCAACATATACCAAAGGGGTATGTCTACTTCGCAATGGGTTTCTCTGTCATGGTGGAAATGATTAACCTGCGCGTGCGGGATAATCATGTCAAACCTGTAAACCTGCGTGATGCTTACAGGGAATCAAGTTTGGAGTTGCAGGCAACAGCACTGCCGGTTTTGGATGCGAAGCTAAAGGTTGTTCAGCCCAAGTCTGTTGCTATGAAAAAGCCTGCTGTTAAGAAGGAAAGCCCAAGAAAAAAAATGAAGTGATATCCTAAAATTAGACCGTCCAAGAAAAGGCGGTCTTTTTTTTATTCCCAGATTATAATCATCTCATCCCCAATTATGGAGTTGTTATGACCTATCAAGGCTTGATCCATCACTACGGGCAATTTCTTTCCCTGCCCGCTCACACAAAAAATATCTCCCTGTTGGAGGGAAATACACCATTAATTCCCATGCCGCGTCTGGGAAAAGATTTTGGTTGCGAATTGTTTGTCAAATTTGAAGGTTTGAATCCAACTGGCTCATTTAAAGACCGCGGGATGACCACAGCCATCAGTGAAGCTATTGGCAGAAACGCACGGACTGTGATTTGTGCTTCCACTGGGAACACAGCAGCATCTGCTGCTGCGTATGCAGCGCGGGCAGGTTTGCGCGCTATTGTGTTGATCCCCTCAGGCAAGGTCGCGGCAGGAAAATTGGCTGGAGCGATTGCATATGGCGCGGAAGTGATACAAATTCAAGGTTCGTTTGATGAAGCACTGACACTGGTGGTGGAAATCACGCAGAAGACTCCAATTGCACTTGTTAATTCGATCAATCCGTTTCGCATTGAAGGACAGAAAACTTCTGCTTTTGAAATATGCGACGTGCTGGATGGCACGCCTGATTGGTTATGTTTACCAGTGGGCAATGCGGGAAATATTACTTCGTATTGGGCGGGTTTCAAGCAATATCAAAAAGGATTGCCTCACATACTGGGCGTACAGGCAGCGGGAGCTGCCCCCCTGGTACTGGGACACCCCGTGGAAAAACCAGAGACCGTGGCGACCGCCATCCGTATTGGCAAACCTGCCCGTGGTGAACAGGCACTTGAAGCAGCGCAGGAATCAAACGGGAGGATCATTGCAGTTACAGACGAAGAGATTTTGTCTGCACAGCGAATTCTGGCATCGGAAGGTGTGTGGGTAGAGCCTGCTTCGGCTGCAGGCTTGGCGGGTCTGATTGCAGAAGCAAGTAGTGGATTAATTCAGACAAAAGGCAGAAAGATCGTAGTAGTGTGTAATCCCTGCGAACTATACTGCATTGTTGGATGTGATTGGCGGAACTGGATAGCTGCCTGTAAAAAAGACTCATATTACGCTTGTGGTAAGGGAAATTCCGATTTTCTTTTGGAAGTGGTTTTATTTCTCGTGTTTTATGTTTCACAAAATAAAGAATCCGAATAATCAAAAAATGTGATTATGTTCATGCAAATAACGTGAATCGAGCAGATGTGTCTGATGTAGAGAGAAGGCATGTCTTTTAGTGGGGGGAGAGAATATTGAGGCTGTCCTCACCTCGAGTAATTAGTTTATCTGAACCTATACGGCACTGTCGGGATGTCATTTGTTGCAGGAGTTGATGAGTGTTGTTTTGGCGGATCAATAGGTAATTGTAGATAGAATCTACAGCCGGGGAGATTTACTTCATCACACCCTGTGCTTTCCACCCATACTTTTCCGCCGTGTGCCCTTGCTACGCCGCGCACAATTGCCAGACCCAAACCAGCTCCCCCGCCTTTAAACGATGTTTTTCCTGAGGAGTGAAATGCCACATCACCGACCTGGTAAAACTTCTCAAAAACCAACTCATGATGTTCGGCATCTAATCCAACGCCTGTGTCGATGATACCCAATTCTACGCCAGGGGCATTATCCTCCAACATAACGAGGCGGGAGCGCAAAGTCACTTTGCCGCCGTCAGGAGTATATTTGATGGCGTTGATAATTAGATGGTACAAAGCTTTTTGGATCAAAGACGGGTCGGCATTGATGGTGGGGGTATCTGAGTCAATCACTATGTCCAAAATTATATTTCGTTCTGCAGAGGTATTTGCAAAATCTCCAGCAAGTTCGTTGATGATCCGTTTTAATGGCACTGGAACAGGATTGATTTTCAATGTATCGCTGTCGATGCGGGTCACGTCCAGCATTGCATTTACCACCTCGTGCATACGGTCAGCACCTTTAATGATTCCATCCATTACTTCGTTCAATGCGGGGTTTGTTTTTGTATCGATGAACGAGTGCAGAACATTGACATAACCTTTAAGTACCGTTAACGGGGTTCGCAGCTCGTGTGCTGCAACCTGTATGAATTCCAATTTGTTCCGGTCCAGGTGATGCAGCATTTTATTAGTATTTTGCATCACTTGTATTGCCATTTGATCATTTTCACGGATTCGGTCCAATGTTGTTCTGATGATATTAATTGCCATGCTGGGGCTTCGGCTGAGCAGGGTCTCAAAATCCTTTTTTTTCATCTCCAGCACCGTACACTCTGTGGTAGTTCGCACGGTTGCCGAGCGAGGCACATTTTGAATTAGTGCCATTTCGCCCACCAGGTCACCCTTGCCCGCAATCCGCAAAAGGCGCTCCCCATCCTGCTCACTGATATTCTTACATATGGCTGCGTTTCCATCGGCAATAATATAAAAGACTTCCTCGTAAGCACCTTCCCGGCATAATACATGGCCGGGGGGATAGGCGCAAATTCGAGTCGCAACCGACATCTCTTGCAGTTCTTCCCTTGTCAGTTCATTGAAAGCCAAACGTAATAGTGAAATTTTATCGAAGGTTTGTGGTTCGTTCATTTACCCATAGTATAACCGTGAGCTGGGCGAGCGACAATTGTGGTTTTGATTCAATCTTATTCAATGGGATGATAGGCATCCTGATCAACTTGATCAGGATGCCTGGTACACCTCTCGGTACAAGTGTGATTAAGAATGCGAGGTAATTCCGAAAAATTATCCATGCCCGCCTCATACCCAGCTTACGAGTGGTTATTTTTTGAAGGTTGTAAGGTCTGTTGTTGAGTTGCCATTTGAACCTCCAAATAATTTTGGCGTGACCGTGTGCATGTATTGAGTGGCTGTTTGTGTCTAAATTTCACTGGTAGGGTGTGGTTGATTTTTTCGGAAAGCCCCATTCCTGATAGATATCCGTCCACTAAAATTTCACCAAAAATCGGCTTAAAATGCTTAAAAAACAGCAAAAATAAGGCCTGTACTTGTTGCGACTTAAAAAATCCGAAACTTTCAACCACACCCTCACTGGTAATAACTTTGCAAAGGTGCTAAAGAATGACTATAATAATCAAGGTATTCAGAATGATCACTCTCCATTTGTACAAATACAGAGGTTGGTTTATCTTTCAAGAATCTGGGTGAAAATTTCCTAATTCCAGTGTCACGGTTTAATAAAATTATTTGAAGTCCGGTTAATAGGAGCAAGGTATGTCAGATATAAGGTTAAAGCGGTTGGCGAAAGTACTGGTTAATTACTCCACAAAAGTGAAGGCGGGAGATTGGGTGCACATTAGTGCCAATTGGCAGGCGATTTCGTTGGTAAAGGAAGTAGTGACTTGCGTCCTGAAAGAGGGAGGCAACCCGAGCGTGTCCCTCGAATCAAGTGACCTGAATGAGTTATTTATGGCGCAGGCAGGTGAGGCACAGTTACGTTGGATGCCCCCATTGGATATGCATATGATCAAGAATGCAAATGTCTGGATCATTATTGAAGCGCCCGAAAATACACGTGCCATGAGTAATATTGACCCATCCCGGCAGCAGGTGCGCAACCAGACATATGAAAAATGGATGGAGACGTATATGAAGCGATCTTCTGTCGGAGAACTGCGCTGGGTGATGACAAATTATCCTTGCCAGTCTTTTGCACAGGAGGCAGAGATGAGCCTTTCAGATTATGAGAATTTTGTTTATCAGGCTACCTTTGCGGATCAGGTTGATCCAATCCAATTTTGGCTAGGTATTCACGACGAACAGGACCGCCTTGTCTCGTGGCTGGCAAACAAGAAGAAGATATCAATTTCCAGTCCGCAGGCCAAGCTTGTACTTTCAATTACAGGACGCAAATTTATAAACTCGGACGGCGACCAGAACATGCCCAGTGGTGAAATTTTCACAAGCCCAGTTGAGGATTCTGTCAACGGCTGGGTGTCATTCACTTATCCTGCGATCTATATGGGAACCGTGGTGGAGGGAGTACGGCTTGAATTTGAACATGGCAGGGTGGTAAATGCCTATGCAGAAAAAAATGAACCCTTTCTGCTTAAAATGCTTGACACCGATCAAGGGTCACGCTTCTTGGGCGAGTTGGGAATTGGTACCAATTATGGCATTTCCCGTTTTACGAAAAATATTTTGTATGATGAGAAAATTGGGGGAACTTTTCACCTGGCTCTGGGCAATGCTTTTGGTGAAGCCGGTGGGAAGAACGAATCCAGCATTCACTGGGATTTGATCACTGATGCGACCCAGGAGACTGAAATGCATGCAGATGGTGAACTTTTTTACAAGGATGGTAAATTTGTGTTGTGAATCTCAATGGAAGACTGCGATCACTGGCCGCATGAATGGGTGCAATATTGCAGTATCAAAATCTCTAAAAAAGTAATACAATAAAAGCATGGAAAAACAATCTGGCTATATACTTGTAGTGGATGATGTCCCCAACATCCTTGAGTTGATGGAGACAACCTTGTTCTTCAAAGGCGGGTATCGGGTTGTCACAGCGAATAATGGCGAGGATGCTCTGGAAGTTATTCGACGGGAACTCCCAATCCTTGTCATAACAGATATCCTGATGCCCAAGATGGATGGTTTTAATTTTGTGCATAAATTGCGTCTTGATCCAGATACCCGCAACATTCCTGTGGTTTTTCTCTCGGCAACCTATGTCGCACCTGAAGATAAAACATTTGCAATACTAATTGGCGCAACTCGATTCCTTGAAAAGCCAATTGACATTGATCAACTTATGCTTACGATCTCCGAACTCCTGGCCCATATTGATCCAGCTGCGCCTGAATTGATCAATGAACTTGAGTTTTATGAAGGATATCGTCAACGCCTTAAAATAAAATTGGATCAGAAAATCAAACAGGTTATGCGTATCGAACGTATACTTCCAACTGTTTCAGAAGATGAAAGGAAGACCTTTATGATATCCCTCCTCGCAAACATCGAAGAAAGGGATGAAATCCAACTTCATCTTAGTGAAGTTGACGCACGGATAAAAGCCAGCAACAGTGTGAACGAGTAAAAGATTTGTTGGATACTAAATAAGAGCTTATGATATAGAGAAAGAACAAACCGCAGTGTTTTGCTCGGAACAAAACACTGCGGTTTGTTTTGATTTTTATATTTGTCTTGTAATAAATGCCAAGGATTAATTTTCACTTAATGATAAATACGCTGCCGGCGCCACGTCCACCAATGTCAGGGAAGTAGAACTCGGAGGCAGTGCTTGGGATGACTTTGAATGTCCCAGTTGTACTGGCGCGTGCCAGGTAGGTGAAGACATAGGTTCCGGAGGGGAGGTAGTCTGATGACAAGACAACTTTCTCATCGTGTAATTCAATATGATTAAAATACCACCAGCCCCAGCCACGTTCTTTGTAATCCTCCGCGGTGTACGAAGATGGGATGGCCGTATCGGTCGCGAGGGAGGCATCAAGCGCCTCCATGCCTGCGGGAAGTGGGTCTTCAACCAATACATAATGTGCTGATTCGGGGACGACCACAGTTAGTCGCACTTTAACCAGCTCGCCACGTTTAATTTCGGTAATAGGTGTCTTTGGGTCGTTGATCGTGAAATACTCACGCGAGATGATCATGCCTTGATCAAGTGGTTGGATTTCTTCCACGGGTAGGGTTGCATTAAGATAGGCTGTGTAATATAAGGTTCCTGCGCCGCCACCCCGTGACAAGACAAGGAGATTAAGTTCGTCCTTAAGTAGGTTGTTTACTTCCACTTGCAGTTTAATGGTGTCATTCAGTGTGTCTGTGCTTGCCTGACCCTCCCATAGTAATCTGTTGTTTAATCCAATGGCAAATTTATAATTTGTTTCGTATTCTTGGGCTTCGATCGACCAATTGGTCAATGCGATCAGCGACCAGGCGGTTTCTTGAGTTGAGTACCAATGGGCACCATCTCTGTGAGCCATCAGCCAACGGATACCATTTGTTGTGATTGGATTCTTCGGGTCAATCTCTATGAAGGCATTTAACACGATGGCGGTAGTGCGTGTGTCGGAATTCCAATTCCAATAGTCTCTGCTGGTTTCTTCCCAATGTGCCCCTGATGCCGAGAGAATCGAGGCTGTAGCCAAATCAGACATAAGCGTGGACTCGCGTGTATCCCCAAGCAAATGCATGGTCAGGGCAAGGTATGCTTTTCCGTATAAGTCCAGCGATGCGCGATTTTCGAAGATAAAATTAATTTGCCCCATACCCAGGTTTCCTGCACGAGCCAAAACATACAGCATGAATGCGTGACGGTTATATTTCCATGAGGCATCATTGCGTTTTAGGAGGGACAGGTTGTCTTTCAAATAGGCGATACCATTGTCCAACACCTTTTGCGTAACACCGTAGCCAGACTCCCTGGCTTCGATTAAGCCATAAATCACATACGCAGATGTTTGCAGGTCGCTGTCCTGACCATCCCACCAATTCCAACCGCCATCATATAATTGATTGGAATAAATCTTTTGTAGCGCTGCGTTGACTTGTGAGTCGACGTCCTGTTGGTTGGGTATGAAAAGCCCCGCCGTTTTTAATCGGCGTGTGGCAATTACGTTTGGCAAGAAGCGTGAAATCGTTTGCTCCATGCAAAGGTAGGGATAGTCTTCGAGATAAGTAAAACTCGATTCAAGTGAGGCGGTAAGTGATGGAGCAACTTCAATGGAAAGGTTTGCATTTTCGAAACCCAGTGATGTGGGTAATTGGAAATATTCAGTGACAGAATCGGAAGAAGAAATCATGCCAGATGTGCCAACGGTCTCGACCGCAGTATAGCGCAAGACGGGAATCCCCTGTCCTGAAAGGGTTCCAACCGCTGGCTTGCTGGCATCGGTGAATTGACCGCTGGTGGCAGTGGCTGTCATATCCACGCGTTCCGTGTCATTATGCACCACAAAATCCCAGGTAACATATGCTTGGCGCTTTCCTTCGATATTAATTAAGTGCTCCCGATTTGATCTTATTTCAACACCCTGGGTGTCGAGTGAGACGTTAACTATGAGATCCTCTTCCGAATTGTTGAAAATGGTCGCACCCACTGTAACCTGGTCGCCGACCACAAAAAAACGTGGTGTTTGGAGTTGAATAAAGAGCGGCTTGGTGCTGACCACTTCATTCGTGGCTTGCCCTACGCGGCTGTCTGCGGTGATGGCGCGCACGTCAGCCACCCAGGTTGTGAGGTTTTCGGGCATGTCAACTTTTATCTGAACTGAGCCATTTTCATCAGTAATGACATTCGCCTTGAAGATAGCCGTATCCTTGAAGTTTTGGCGCACTGTAATGATACCCATGTCACCGCCTCCGCCGCCTCCCGCAGATTTACCGTCGACAATCGTTTCGCGGTAGTCAGCGTTATAATCGTCAGCGCTGGAGACGATACCAAGTGCAGTAGAAACACTCAGGGATTGCATCGAATAAAAACTGTCCAGAAGGGGGATTGTGTTGGATGGAGTGAGTGCCAACACGGCTTTATCTACCACTGCAATTGATACATCCGCAGAGACGGGCTTGCCGTTGATATCATTGGTCTTAATAGTGTATGTTACCTCGTCGCCGGGTCCCGCAAATTCCTTATCTGCCGTGACTGAAACATCGAGAGTCTTTTGTTTTGTGTCAATGTTGATCTTGGTCATGCCAATCTTGAAATCTGGGGATCCTGTTTTCTCTGCACCGCTGATGACGGTGACAGAAATATAAGCAATAGGTGCCATATCATCGCTTATTGGTAGTTTGTAAATTGTGCTGTTACCTTTCAATTTGACTACTTCCCGTTTGTAAATATGTCCTCGTTCGTAAGTGATGAGCGCGTACACTTCTTCGGCAAAAGGCTGGGCGATGAGGATATCTGCGGTCTCGCCGGGTTGGTACATGTCCTTGTCTGCAATCAGGTTGAAGGCGCGGTCATTAGTCTGCCGCCATGAAATCTCACCAGTGCTGGCAACCCAGAGATAGGTCGATGCTTGATGCAGGTTTCCTTGTGAGTCTTTGACAGTTGCCAGAGCTTTGAATACTCCACCTTTCGACGGCGTGAATTGTACCTGTGCGACTCCAACGGCGTCTGTTATTGCACCTTGTTGGCTGATGGGAATTTCCTTAACAGATGTCACCCAATGCAGTTGACCTTGCTCGTCTTTTTCCTGTATGCTGTACCATTGCCGCTCAATAAAGTTGACCGTGACTTTTTGCCCCGATATCGGTTGCGAATCCCAATCGAGAACGACCAGACTGAAGGGCTGAACCTCACCCTGTTTGCCGATATATTTCTCCGAACGGATTCCTGTGTAATATTCACTTTGATGTACGATGACGCTGGTTCCTCCACTAACGAGATTACCTGCTACATCGCTAACATTGGCGTAAAGTTGCATTTGCTGGCTGATTTTATTTTTATTGGAACCGAAGGTTTGTTGAATATCAAGGTGACCATTTGTATCTGTTACACCTTCCCCCTGGTCCACAGTGTCATTATTCGAACTTTGATTGGGAGACCAATTGATATCGCGATCCCAGTCCATAAAACTATACTGGTTATATTTGGATTTTGGTATGAAATAATAATTTGAGGATTCGATGAACCAATCTGTTAGCGCGTTTTTCAATACGCCACCTGAGTAGTAATCTGCCTCCAGTCCAAAATGGACTGTTCCGCCTGCGAGGATTGCATCCTTATCGGGTGTGATGCTCACCTCAAATTCGGGCTTTTTGTATTCCGCCACGTTGAATACCACTGAACTAATTGGGGCTTCTGACTGAGCTGAGGAGGGGTAGGCGTAGATGGCATATGAACCCAGAGATACATCTTCCGCGAGATTTACTTTCCCGCTGAAACTACCCTGCTCGTTGACAGGGATATACTCCGCAAAGATCCGTTTCCCCCACTGCTCTACAACCACATATACCTGTTCCAGCGCGGGCAAACTGTATAGCAAGTCATCGTTCAGCCGCAGAATACCTTTAAAGAAGACTTCTTGATTTGGGCGGTATACTGGGCGGTCTGTGTAAAGATACCCGTGTAAGCTTTCTATTCCGCTGTAGTAGTTTTGGTAAATACCGAAGTCGCCTGCGGAAACACCACTGCCCCAGTATAGGGCTGTAAATGCATAGTGTCCATTGCTCTCAGCGAGTGCATAATTTACAGATTTGATATTCTCAGAATAGGCTATCCCATCCTTGTCGGTGACCGCCTCGCCAATATTAACAAACTTATCATTGAAAAAACTGACCCGGACTCCTTTTTGCGGCGTGCCGCTCTCAAGGTTGGTCACCCATGCCAAGCCTTCGGTGGGAGTGGCTTTAAAGGTAATATTGTCTGTTGCCACCAGGAACAGGTACCCCTGATAGTAATTTGTTTCGTATGTGAAAGTCCTGCTTTTTAGGCCGATAAAATACATGCCCGTATCAAGCGGTTCCCCCCCTTCGTCAAAAAGAAAATGCTCGCGCAGCAGAATATTTTTCTGTCCGCCTGCGCTGATGTTCCACTCACGCACTGGTTTGCCTTGGGGTGCAAAATCTGGAATTGGAATATCGCCTGAGGTAAGCTGGGTAAACTCAGCAAGTGTAATAGGGTAAATAGATACTGTCGCATCATCGATATTCAAATGTTCAAAAAATACTTCCTGTGTCCCTTCTGCACGATATACCAAAGGTGTCCATGGGAGAACCAATCGCGTGAACGGCGGGTAATCCCCATTCTTGAAACTATATGAAATTTCATCCATGATGGCGTTGTTGTAGAGGTCGTTCATACCAGGCAAAATCCGCACAACGTAATCTTTGGCTGGCTCAAGGCCATATATAGTCAGACTCTTATCGTAGATGTTGTAATACCAATCGGGTTCACCGGAAATGGCCGGCGAAATTATTATTCTGCCTTTCAAGCTGTCGTAATCCATCGGGGATGCAAAAGTGATCGTGATGGCAGAATTGTAACTGCCTTCAGAGTCCGCAGCAGGAAATACACTAATCACGGCCGGCAAAGTCACCGTGGAGAATTGCACAGCCAACCCCTCCCTGAGATAGCCACCGTCACTTGCCTGCGCACTGTTCGTCAGAGAAAAATCGTAAAAACTGGCGATCTTGAAAATTCCCTTTGGTTCAATTGTCACAATTGTGGATTCATCATCCCAGGTTAGTTTAAGTGGTACGAATTCCATTGTTTCCCGGTTAATTATGCTCAGCGCCTCTTCCACGCTTTGCTCGTTCATTGGTTGAAGGAAAGTCACTTGGAATGCTTGATTGAGTGGGACATCTTTCACATTCTCGGTTGGGTTTTCCGCTCCGTTTTGCAATGCAAAGTTATAGATGGATGGGGCGCGGGTATTGAATTCCCAATTGAATGAATCGTCTAACGAGGTGCCAAGCAATTCATTAATCTCTGGTTCGATACTAACCTTATACTGGGTGCCGCTCAATAGGATCTCATCTGGCTCGAATACATATACTGACGAGTTGACCCATTCACCTTTCCCTTTGACTTCGGGTTCGAAAGACACAGGTTGACCTAATTTGTGCTGTTCCTCCACAAAGGTCACAGGCGCAACTGGTTGATTGAAGACAACCGTGATACTGGTGTTCAAGTCCACTTCCTGTGCATCCTGTGTGGGGAAGACCTGTGCGACGGTCAATGTATCGATGGTTTTGAAATACAATTTAATAATTTCCTGGGCGGGTGTGCCATCCTTTGCAGTTGCTTCAGTGATGGTTGCGGTATAGATCGTTCCAGGCTCGAGAGGCGAGTTTGGGGTGAAGAATAAGATTCTGTCGTCGATCCATGCGAATTTACCAGGGACAGACCCCTGTTCGGAGGAGAACAAAAAGGAATCGCTCGTTTGGGTAGTATCCATTTCAATGGCGAATTGAATCTGAATTGGGGAGGATAAATCCAACCGCTTTCCCTCATCAGGGATTTGAACGATAACCTCCGGTTCTATTGACTGGGGTGTAATTGAGGGAGATGTATTCTTGAAAAAAATGCTGGCTCCGATCGCTGCAAGTACGATGAAGGTTAGAATGCCCAGCGCGCCCAGGAATTTATTGTTGTTCATTTGGCCTGCCTTTTTTGAAAAGGAGTTATTCGGAAATTGACCTTCCGAACCCCAACAATATAATTGTATAACGAATTTGGGATTTGGAATGTTCCTGTTTCAATGCCTTTGTGTGGAAAATGTTAGGCTGTAATTAATGGTAAATAAGCGGGCTTGTTGATTAAGGTGTGCAATAAAAAATCACTTGCGGAAATTTGTGTTTATCGGGTAAGATTGCTTAAATATAGGTATTCTATAAAATGATGAAAATAATT
>JFJP01005333.1_pt1 | contig 34723 bp, 36 predicted proteins | sample 431651 | NCBI WGS metagenome assembly JFJP01 (sample SAMN02602958, study PRJNA72255) | Microbial mat metagenome, whole genome shotgun sequencing project. | biome: fresh water; feature: sink hole; material: water; isolation source: purple microbial (photo- and chemosynthetic) mats found in... | reverse complement strand
TTTAACCCCGCAACCAGGGGCGAGGACCGCCCATGATGTGGATGTGCAAGTGGTGAATGTCTTGCGCGCCGTCCGCGCCGGTATTGCACACCATGCGAAAGCCGCCGTCCGGGTAGGGGCGACAACCCTCCTGCAAAGCCAACTCGGGCGCCAGCACGAGCAACCGCCCCATCAACCCGACATGCGCCTCGGTCAATGCAGCCATCGACGGCAGGTGCAACTTGGGAATGATCAGAAAGTGTACCGGCGCCGATGGGTGAATGTCATGAAAGGCGTACAACTCGTCGTCTTCGTAAACCTTGCGCGACGGAATCTGACCGGCGGCAATTTTGCAAAACAAGCACTGGGGGTCGGTGTGCAGGGCAGTCGGGTTCATCAGGATATCTCCATGGGCAGGCCTTTGTTCATGCGCACCAGCCCTCGCACGATGCGCAGTAGAAACCAGACCGAAATCACCAACCAGGCAATCCAGCCCGGCAACACAAACATCAGCCACAGCGGTGCCGTCAGCAAATACAGCAGCGCCGCAATCAGCACCGAGCGAATGCGCCAGCGAAAATGCGAGGCATGCCAACTGCCTTGGGCATCGCCGCGCTTGGCCCAATCGATCACCAAAGCCACCAGCAACAGCAGCGGCCCCCATTGGCCACCCGGTAGCAACGCCCCCACGGCCACAATCAGGTGCAACACATAGCTGAGGGTGCCCACGGTATTGAGCGCGTTGTTGCGCCGAATCTGGTCGCCTGAGGTATCGGCTGCGCCCTCAAAACGGCTGAAATCCTGTGTCATGGCGCGCCCCCTACCGGTTCGGCGTCACGCGCCACCGCCCGGCGCAAGGCCTTTTCTTCCAGGCCACTGACGCCCATGCGGCGCTGCAATTCCGCCACCACATCGGCCGGACCCAGATCAAAATGCGCCAATGCAATCATGCTATGAAACCACAAATCGGCCGCCTCACCAACAATCCTGGCCCGATCGCCACCGTACTCGGCGTCTTTTGCAGCCATCACCAGTTCGGTGGCTTCTTCACCAATTTTTTTCAGAAAGGCATCCGGCCCCTTGTGCAGCAAACGCGCCACATAGCTGGCCTCAGGGTCGCCGCCCTGGCCCGGCCGGCGACTGTCGATCACCTGCGCCAGGCGGGTCAGGGCATCTTGCAGATTGGTTTGAGTGGACATGCAGCAGTGTGCCAGGCACACAGCCGGGCGTTCAACAATGAAAGAGGTGCGATGGTAGCGAAAAACCGCTCGCTTTAGCGGTAGATGCTGGCCGGGTCTTTCAGCACCGGCTCGACGGCTTGCCACTGGCCTTGCTCAAGCCGGCTGAAAAAGCAACTGTGCCGCCCGGTGTGGCAGGCAATGCCGGGCGTGTGACCGGTTTGCGTCACTTCGAGCAACAGCACATCCCCATCGCAGTCGAGCCGGATGTCATGCACCTGCTGGACATGCCCCGACTCTTCGCCCTTGAACCACAGCTTGCCGCGCGATCGGCTGAAGTACACAGCGCGCCCCAGTTCAACCGTCTGTTGCAACGCTTCACGGTTCATCCACGCCAGCATCAGCACGTCGCCCGAACCGCGCTCCTGCGCAATTGCGGGCACCAGGCCCTGGGCATCCCATCGGATGGTGTCAAGATAGTTCATGGTGGCGCTGCCCAATTGATAAATTGCTTAAAAAACAATAGCTACTAGCGCACTTTAGATAAGGGCTAGAGGCCAAAAATATCTAGAAACGAACCGGAATGCCACGTTCGGCCATGTGCGCCTTGGCCTGCGCCACGGTGAACTCGCCATAGTGAAAAATGCTGGCGGCCAACACCGCATCAGCGCCGCCGACCTGGATGCCGTCGGCCAGATGGTCCAGCGTGCCAACACCCCCTGATGCAATCACGGGTACGCCGACGGCGTCGCTGACCGCGCGCGTCAGCGCCAGATCAAAACCCGCCTTGGTGCCGTCGCGGTCCATGCTGGTGAGCAGGATCTCGCCGGCACCCAGGTCAGCCATGCGCCGGGCCCAGGCAATGGCGTCGAGTCCGGTGTTCTTGCGCCCGCCGTGGCTGAAAACATCCCAGCCGTCGCCCACTGGCTGACCCGCCTCATTGGGGCGCAGCGCGTCCACCGCCGTGCGGCGCTTGGCATCGATGGCCACCACAATGCACTGCGCACCATACTTGTGCGAGGCCTGCGCGATGACCTGCGGGTTGGCAATAGCTGCTGAGTTGAAGCTGGTCTTGTCAGCGCCAGCATTGAGCAATCGGCGCACATCGTCCACAGTGCGCACGCCGCCACCCACGGTCAGCGGAATGAACACCTGACTGGCCACCGCTTCGATGATGTGCAGAATCAGATCGCGCTCGTCGCTGGTTGCGGTGATGTCCAGAAAAGTCAGTTCGTCAGCGCCCTGTTCGTTGTAGCGCGCCGCGATCTCTACCGGGTCGCCGGCATCGCGCAATTCAACAAAATTGACACCCTTGACGACCCGACCACCGGTCACGTCAAGACAGGGAATGATGCGTTTGGCTAGCATGGGGCTTGGGCTTTGGCTGTTTTTGCAATCCCCGTATTGTGCGCGGTTGCGCGTGCGCCACTTTGTGCACCCGGGTGCCGGGCTTGGGTGCGCACAGTTAACATGTCGCATGCCCGTCCTCTCTCTGAAATCTGTCTGTGTGCTGCTCAGGCTGCGGGCAATCACCTTGCCTGCCTGCAGTGCCCCCGCCCCGGCAGCGGCCCCACACGGCGGTTGAGCGTGTTGCTGGCCGATCTGAAGCGACTGATGCCGCCGCCTGCCCAGCGCCTGCAGGTGCAGGCAGAACTGCGTGCGCTGTGGCAATTGGCCTGGCCGATGCTGGTTGGCCAACTGGCCACGGTGGGCATGGCGGTGGTGGACGTGGCCATGGCAGGCCATGCTTCAGCACAAGACCTGGCGGGGGTGTCGCTTGGCGTTTCGATCTGGAACATGTTGATCATCACCCTGATGGGAGTGATGATGGCGATCAACCCGATCGTGGCGCACCATGTCGGCGCTGGCGCAAGCACCGAAATCGCATCGGTGGTGCGTCAGGCGCTGTGGAAGGCGCTGGCGCTGGGTCTATTGGCCGCTTTGCTGGCCAACTGGGGGGCATTGGTGTTTGAGCACATGAACCTGGAGCCGCGGGTGCGTGCGCTGGCGATCGACTTCACCCGCATCACCAGTCTGGCGATGCCCTTGTTTGCCTGTTACCGGGTGCTCTATGGCTACAGCACCAGCATCAACCAGACCAAACCCTTGATGGTGATTGCGCTGCTGTCCCTGCTGCTCAATATTCTGGTCAACAGCCTGCTGGTGTTTGGGCTGTTGGGCTTACCCCGCCTGGGTGGTTTGGGCTGTGCCTGGGCCACGCTGGCGACAGTGGCATTCAATCTTGTGGTGCTCCTGATCTGGATGCATCGAGCGCCCGTGTACCGTGCCACCTGGCCGTTTTCTCGGTACGAACCACCCGACTGGTTGCAGATCAAGGGACTGCTGCAACTGGGGCTGCCGATCGGGGTGACCTACTTTGCCGAGAGCAGTGCTTTTAGCCTGATTGCCTTGTTGGTGGCCGAATTTGGCAGCACCCAGGTGGCAGCGCACCAGATAGCGCTCAACTTCACTTCATTGGTGTTCATGGTCCCGTTGAGTCTGGGGCTGGCGCTGCTGACGCGTGTCGGCCATTCGCTGGGGGCAGGTCAGGCTGTGCACGCCCGTTTTCAAGCCTGGGTGGGGGTGGCATTGGGACTGGCGTTTGCCGTGCTGTCGGCGCTGCTGATCGGGCTGTTCGCCACGCCCATTGCCAGGGCTTACACAGACGATGCCGCCGTGATTGCGCTGGCGGCGCAATTGCTGTTTCTGGCTGCGCTGTTTCAGTTGTCAGACGCCACGCAGGTGGTGACCAGTTGCGCCATTCGCGGCTACAAGGTCACCCGCTCGCCGATGGTGATCCATCTCACTGCTTTCTGGGTGTTTTCGCTGCCACTGGGCTACGTGCTGGGGGTGGCCCCCGCCTGGATGGCCTGGGCACCCGCGTTGCCCATGGGCGCTCGGGGTTTCTGGATCGCGCTGGTGGTGGGGCTCACCATCGCCGCCCTCGGGCTGGTGTGGCTGCTGCGCCGCGTGGCGCAGGCCCATTTGCCAGCGCCGCCAGCGCATCATGCCGCATGACACCGGTTGCCCGGTTGCGCTGCTGATCAGTGCAATGGCACACCCGTTTTGCTTTGCAACTCCTGCATGGAGACCCCGGGCGCCAACTGCACCACTTTGATGCCATGCGGCGTGATGTCCATCACCGCCAGGTCGGTGATGATGCGATCGACCACTCCCACCCCGGTCAGCGGCAAAGTGCAGCGCGGAAGAATCTTCAAATCAACCGTGCCGTCCTTCTTTTTGGCCACATGCTCCATCAGGATGACCACACTGCGAACGCCTCCCACCAAATCCATGGCACCGCCCATGCCCTTGACCATCTTGCCCGGAATCATCCAGTTGGCCAGGTCGCCATGTTCACTCACTTGCATGGCGCCCAGAATGCTCAGGTTGATCTTGCCGCCGCGGATCATGGCAAAACTGTCGTGGCTGCCAAAGATGCTCGACCCCGGCAAGGTTGTCACGGTCTGTTTGCCGGCGTTGATCAGATCGGCATCCACCTGCTCTTCAGTCGGAAACGGGCCGATGCCCAACATGCCGTTTTCGCTTTGCAACCAGACCTCGATGTCACTCGGCACAAAGTTGGCCACCAGCGTTGGCAGTCCAATGCCAAGATTGACATAAAAGCCGTCTTGCAATTCCTTGGCCGCCAGTGCCGCCATCTCGTCGTGTGTCCAGGCCATGATTCAGGCTCCTGTGGTGGTTGGGGTGACAGTGCGCTTTTCGATGCGCTTTTCAGGGCTGGCATTGAGCACGATGCGGTGCACATAAATGCCGGGCAGGTGCACGGAGTCGGGGTCAAAGTGACCGGTTTCAACGATCTCTTCCACCTCCACCACGGTCAGGCGGCCCGCCATCGCCACTGCCGGATTGAAATTGCGCGCAGTACGCCGAAACAGCAGGTTGCCGCTCTTGTCGGCCTTCCAGGCCTTGACCAGTGACACGTCGGGTACCAAGGCGTGCTCAAGAATGTAGGTGTGCCCGTCAAACACCCGGTTCTCCTTGCCTTCAGCGACCAAGGTGCCCACGCCGGTCTTGACGTAGAAGGCGGGGATGCCGGCGCCGCCCGCACGCAGTTTTTCTGCCAGGGTGCCTTGCGGCGTAAACTCCAGTTCCAGCTCGCCAGCGAGGTACTGGCGCTCAAACTCCTTGTTTTCGCCAACATAGCTGGAAATCATCTTCTTGATCTGCCGGGTTTCAAGCAGCTTGCCCAGGCCAAAGCCGTCCACCCCTGCGTTGTTTGAAATGACAGTCAGGTTTTTGGCGCCTGAGTCGCGCAAGGCATCGATCAGAGCCTCTGGAATGCCGCACAGGCCAAAGCCGCCCACCGCCAGCAATTGACCATCCCGCACCACGCCCTGCAGGGCGGCTGCAGCCGTAGGAAAAATTTTGTTCACGCAATGCCTCCGTCAAAATGAATGATGGCAGGATGTTAACTTGCATGAACAGGAACCCGGTTCAGGGTCCGTGTGCGGTATCGGCCGGATAGGGCGGGCTCGCAATGACGCGCGTGTTTCACGTTAACTGCCCCGGCGGCGCAGCATTTTTACGACAAATGGTGGTCAGTGGCCCCAAGATTGTCTGCTTGGGCGCTCTGAACCAGCGTAAACGCTGTTTTGGCGGCCGATTGCCCAGATAATCGGGCCATATGGCATGCGTTTTGCATTCCGTTCCAGCGAAGTAGGCATTGCCGGTTTGCAGCCAAGCTCCAGCGATGTCGTTTTTTGACCTTTCTTCAGGAGACGCCATGGTCACCACCCCAAAAGCATCTGGTAAAGCGGCCGCAGCAGACAGCGCAGCGCCAAAGAAAACCGCTGCAGCCAAAGTGGCTGCCCCGAAAAAAGCCGCCGTCAAGACAACTGCGGCCGCTGCGAGCAAGACCCCTGCCAGCAAGCCGGCGGTGAAAACAACCTATGCGCCAGTCCCTGCACCGGCAGCAGCGCCCGTGGCCGCAGCCGCACCCAAGACAGCGCCACCGGTAGCAACCCCCGTTGCGGTGGCACCGACCCCGGCCAAGAAGGCCCCTGCCAAGAAACCGGCCGCAGCCGACACCCCGATGAAGCCGTCGAGCGCACCCCGGCAGGCCCTGAGCGCCGATCAGCGCAAACACTATGTCGCCGTCGCAGCGTTTTACATTGCCGAGCGCCGTGGTTTCACGCTTGGTGATCCGCTCAACGATTGGCTTGAGGCTGAAGCTGAAGTGGATCGCCTGATAGCCAGCGGCCATTTCTTTGCTTAGACCGCTTTGCGTGCGCGCCAGGTCAGGTCACGAGGGCGCGCATCCAGGCGGGTAATTCGACTGCCCGTTGCTTCGGAAAGTCAACCCAGATAGTGGTTGCACCGCCGGCCGCATAGATCAGCTCAGGCTGATCGGCCAGTGCCATGGTGCCCCAGGTCTCAAACGTGGTTCGAGCCGGGTCGCTGGTGTACATTTTGACCAGCACCTCACCCGGGTATTCGAGCTGTTTGTAAAAGTTGCAAAAGGCATTCACGATGACGGGGCCCTCGCCCAGCGGGTTGGGCATGGCACCGATGCTGCGCAGCCAGTCGATACGGATCGTCTCAAGGTAACGAAAGTAGGTGGTGTTGTTGACATGCCCCATGGCGTCCATGTCACCCCAACGGATCGGGATGCGCGACTCAAAGACCAGTTTCTTGGTTTCCGGAATCTCGTATTTCAAGCCTTGGCTCCTGTAAAAGTGACTGTGCAAACCAAGCTCCGCAGCATGCCGGAGCCGATGCCAAAATGCTGCTAAAAAAGTAGCTATAGACGCTTTGCCATCAAGCGCCAGCGGCCAATTTTAACAAAAACCGAGGCGCCTCTTCATGCGCTGCATTCGCGTTCCAAAGGCCAAGAGTTCCAGGCTGACAAGCAGAGCTCAGGCACCAACGCGCTTGCTACACACCAAAGCCGTCGTCGGCTGAGATCACTGCGCCGTTGATGAAATGGCTTTGGTCACTGCACAGCATGACCAACAGGGCATCAAGATCCTGCGGATGGCCGACACGCTTGCGCGGCAGCATTTGCACCAGCTTTTGCCCTTGCTCGGTTTGCCAGTGTGCGTGGTTGATTTCGGTATCGATGTAGCCCGGACAGATCGCGTTGACGTTGATGCCAAACCTGCCCCATTCCAGGGCCATGGCCTTGGTCATCTGAACCACCGCAGCCTTGCTCATCGCATAGACGCCAATCTTGGGCAAGACGCGCAACCCGGCCATCGACGCCACGTTGACAATCCGCCCTCCTGTAAAACTGCCTGGTGCGGCGCCCTGGGCACGTGCCAACATGCGTTTGCCCACCTCTTGTGCGACGAAGAAGGCGCCCTTGACGTTGGTGTCAAACATGAAGTCAAAATCACGCTCGGTCGCATCCTGCAGGCGCTGCGTGGTGCTGACGCCCGAGTTATTGACCAGGATGTCGATCGAGCCGACTTCGGTTTCGGCATGGGCTACGGCCGATTTGATCGACGCATGGTGCGTCACATCCAGCTCCACCACATGCGCGTCACCCCCCTCGCCGTCAATCTGCGCACGCAGCTCCTTGAGTCGCTCAATGCGCCGGCTGGCCAGCACCACAGCGGCACCCGCGCCAGCCAAGGTACGAGCAAATTGAGCTCCCAAACCGCCCGAAGCCCCCGTAATGAATGCCACCCGACCTGACAAGTCCACGCTGTAAGCCATTTTGAATCTCCATTTTTATAGAACGACCGTTCTATTTGGCGCCAAGCCACCGGCCTAAAATTGGGCTTTGTCCAACACCGCAGGTTCAATCCACCGGGTGGCTGACACCATCCATTATCTAGCGAGAAGCAGCATGACGAACGATGAAATACTGGCCCAGTTTGGCCCGCGTGAATCGATGGAGTACGACGTAGTGGTGGTCGGTGCCGGGCCGGCCGGGCTGTCCACAGCGATTCGACTGAAGCAGCTTGCTGCAGAAAATGGCAGCGAGATCTCGGTGGTGGTGCTGGAAAAAGGCTCAGAGCCCGGTGCGCACATCTTGTCCGGTGCTGTGCTGGACCCGCGCGCGTTGACCGAGTTGTTCCCGCACTGGAAGGCCATGGGCGCGCCGCTGAACCAACCCGTCACTGACGAAGCCATGCTTTTTTTGAGCGAGGGGGGTGCCTATCGAACACCCAATATGCTGCTGCCCCGATGCAGCCAGAACCATGGCAATTACATCATCAGTCTGGGCGCATTGGCGCGCTGGCTGGCGGCGCAGGCTGAGGCCTTGGGCGTTGAAATCTTCCCGGGGTTTGCTGCCGCCGAGGTCTTGTATGACGCGCAAGGTGCCGTGCGCGGCGTAGCCACTGGCAACATGGGAGTCGAGAAGAACGGCGAGCCCGGTGCCAATTTTCAGCTCGGCATGGAGTTGCTGGGCAAGTACACCATCCTGGCCGAAGGCGCACGGGGTCACCTTGGCAAACAGGTGATCGCCCGCTTTCAGCTCGATGCGGGCTGCGACCCGCAAAGCTACGGCATCGGCATCAAGGAAGTCTGGGAAGTCGAGCCTGCGCGCCATGAGCCCGGCCTGGTGCTGCACACTGCAGGCTGGCCGATGGATGACGCCACCTATGGCGGCTCTTTCCTGTACCACCTGGAAGACAACAAGATCGCTCTGGGTTTCATCACCGGGCTCAACTACAGCAACCCTTACCTGAGCCCGTTTGAAGAGTTCCAGCGCTGGAAGACACACCCCAACATCCGCTGGTATCTGGAAAACTCCCATGGTGAAGTGACAGCAAAAAGGATAGCGTATGGCGCACGCGCCATAACGGCTGGAGGCCTATTGTCCTTGCCAAAAACCATCTTTCCGGGTGGTGCCTTGGTGGGTTGCGATGCAGGTTACCTGAATGTCAGTCGCATCAAGGGCAGCCACGCTGCGATCAAGTCAGGCATGCTGGCTGCAGAAGCCGCTTTTGCGGCCTTGGCTGCGGGGCGTGCACATGACGAGCTTGCAGCCTACCCCGAATTGTTCCGCGACAGTTGGCTCTACACTGAACTCAACAAATCACGCAATTTCAAGAGCTGGTTCAAGTATGGGCTGCGCGTGGGCACCCTGATGAATGGCATCGAACAATTTGCCCTCGGTGGCAACATGCCGTGGACGATTCGCCGTGACAAGCCGGATCATGCCTACCTCCAGCCCGCCGCGCAGTGCCAGCCGATCGAGTACCCCAAACCCGATGGCCGACTGACATTTGACCGCCTCTCAAGTGTGTTCATCAGCAGTGCCAACCACGAAGAAAATCAGCCCGCGCATCTGACCCTGAAAGATGCCAGTGTGCCGGTCCAACTGAACCTGGCGCGCTACGCCGGACCCGAAGCCCGTTACTGTCCGGCCGGTGTGTACGAGTTTGTTCAAGACGCCCATGGCGCAGACCGACTGCAGATCAACGCGCAAAACTGCGTGCATTGCAAGACCTGCGACATCAAGGACCCGACCCAGAACATTGTCTGGATCACCCCCGAAGGGGGGGGTGGCCCGAACTACAGCGCGATGTGAGCCAATCGCTAGAAGTCGCCGCTGGCACCGCTGGCGAGCGACTCAAATTTCGTGATCTTGTTGACAAACGCCAGCTTGACGACACCGGTTGGCCCGTTACGCTGCTTGGCAATGATGATTTCGGCCACGCCGGGCTCTTTGCAGGCGTCTTTGGTGTAGTACTCATCGCGGTAGATGAACATGATGATGTCGGCATCTTGTTCGATGGCGCCTGACTCGCGCAGATCGCTCATCATTGGGCGCTTGTCCGGGCGCTGCTCGACACTGCGATTGAGCTGCGACAACGCGATGACCGGGCACTTCAGCTCCTTGGCCAGCATTTTGAGTCCGCGCGAAATCTCTCCCAGTTCAGTGGCGCGGTTTTCTCCGTCGCTGTTTCCAGAGCCGCTCATTAACTGAAGGTAGTCCACCACGATCAGGCCCAATTGCCCGCACTGTCGGGCCAGGCGGCGGGCGTTGGCACGCAACTCGCTGGTCGTCAAACCGGCCGATTCATCGATGTGCAGCGAAATGTTACGCAAACGCTCGATCGCCTCGGTCAAGCGCGGCCACTCGTCCTGCGACAGCTTGCCGGTGCGCAAATGGCCCTGATCGATCCGGCCGATCGAACCGACAATACGCACGGCCAACTGCGCTGCACCCATTTCCATGGAAAAAACCGCCACGGGCAATTGCTCGTGCAATGCGACGTGTTCGGCGATATTGATGGCCAATGCCGTTTTGCCCATGGATGGACGCGCGGCCAGCACCACCAGGTCACCGCCTTGCAGTCCGGCCGTCATCCGGTCCAGGTCATAAAAGCCGGTTGGCACGCCAGTGACATCGTTCGGGTCCTGCGACATCTGCTCGACCCGATCGAGCAAGTCCACCACCAACGAGCTCATGGGCTGAAAACCCTGCTTGGCACGCGCGCCTTCTTCGCCGATGTTGAATATTTTCTGCTCGGCCTCATCCAGAATGGTGTTGACGGTGCGCCCCTTGGGGTTAAAGGCATTGGCAGAGATATCCTCGCTGGTGGACACCAGTTTGCGCAAGATCGAGCGATCACGCACGATCTCGGCATAGCGCCGAATATTGCCGGCGCTGGGCACATACTGTGCCAGCGCGTTGAGATAGGCCAATCCACCCACTTCTTCTGCGCGGCCAGTGCTTTGCAACTGCTCAAACACCGTGATCACATCGGCTGGCTTGCCCGCATTGATCAACACTGCCATGGCACCAAATACCTGTCGATGCTCGTAACGATAAAAGTCCTGCTCTGTCAAGACATCACTGACACGATCCCAAGCCAGGTTATCGAGCAACAGGCCACCGATGACGCTGGACTCGGCCTCGATGGAATGCGGCGGTACGCGCAATTGCGCGAGCTGACGGTCTGGCGTTGCCTCGCCAGGAAAGTCGGCAAAAGAATCAGACATGAGCGCTCCTCGATCAGTCACACCGGTTCACCCGCAGATTCGTCCTGATTTTGCCGCAGCACCCAACAAGCAGGCCAAGTGTTCGGCGCGGCCAAAAAACAAAAAAGCCGCCAGAGCCCAACAGGCCTGACGGCTTTGCAGACAAAGGCGCAGTGATCAGGCTGTTTCGCCGTACACCGACACCGATATCTCCACCAGTACATCGGTATGCAAGGCCACGCTGACCTTGCTGTCACTGACGGTCTTGATGGGGCCGTTGGGCATACGCACCTGGGCCTTGGTCACGGCAAAGCCAGACTTGGTCAATTCTTCGGCGATGTCGGCGTTGGTTACTGATCCGAACAAACGACCATCCACGCCGGCCTTTTGCGTCAGCTTGCAGGTCATGCCGGCCAACTTTTCTGCCAATGCCTGCGCCTCAGCCAACTTGGCTGCAGCAGCCTTTTCCAATTCAGCGCGACGCGCCTCGAACTCTAGCTTGGCTGCCTCTGTGGCACGCCGTGCACGGCCGGTCGGGATCAGGAAGTTGCGTGCATAGCCGTCTTTGACTTTGACGATCTCCCCCAGGTTACCAAGGTTCACCACCTTGTCGAGAAGAATGATTTGCATGGTGTGTGTCCTTTAAATCTTGTGCTGGTCACTGTATGGCAGCATGGCCAAAAAGCGCGCGCGCTTGATGGCCGTATTGAGCTGGCGCTGGAAAATGGCACGAGTGCCGGTCAATCGCGCCGGAATGATCTTGCCGTTTTCTGCAATGAAATCACGCAGCGTGTCAATGTCCTTGTAATCGATTTCTTCGACGCCTGTCACAGTGAAGCGGCAAAAGCGCTTGCGTTTGAACAGCAGGTTCTGCGCAGGGCGCTTGGGGCGCTTGTCTTTGTTATTGAAACGTTTTGGTCCGGCCATGATGGACTCCTTAATTGAGAGGGGATAAAGATTGCTCTTTAGTAAATTCTTGAATGTGAAATAGCAGACGTTTGGTGCCGTGAGGTGTTGCCAGGAAGCCGAGAAACCAGGCTTTACTGCCAATCTCCAGCTTGATCAGTCGCTCTGCCACTGCGCCCAGCGCAACCGCTTTCAAAACCAGATCAACTTGCCTGGTCTGGCTTGCTTCACTGATCTGGGAATGATGCCCAAGCTGCAAATTGAGCGCGGGAACTCCGGCAGGTGTGTAGCGAAGCGGTTCCAGTGTCAGGACGTTGGCACTGATGCGAAACTGGTTGATTTCCTGAATGACCAAGCGGCTTCAGCCCAAATCAGGCTTGAAACTCAGCCTGTTGCGTTTTGCGGTTTTCTTCGCGTTCTACTGTCTTCATCATGGAAGATGGACCGGTCTCAGCTTTTTTCTTCTGCACGGTCAGGTGACGCAACACGGCATCGTTGAACTTGAAAGCATGCTCAAGCTCAGCCATCACAGCCTTGTCCGCCTCGATGTTGATGCACAGGTAATGCGCCTTGGCCAACTTGTTGATCATATAGACCAATTGACGCCGGCCCCAGTCTTCCACCCGGTGCACCTTGCCACCGCCAGTGGTGATCATGCCCTTGTAACGCTCGAGCATGGCCGGAACCTGCTCGCTCTGATCCGGATGGATCATGAGAATAATTTCATAATGACGCATTGATACTCCTTATGGGTAAAGCCCGAAGTGGGCGGTAAGCCACCCCCGGCGTCTGAGCGGGGTGCGGCAAGGCAAGCCCGCGATTATAGCCGGGCTGTACGCAGGCGAGCCAGCGCCTGCGGCAGCGCACTGAACACCACCGTGGTCAGTACACCCGCAGGAACACCAAACACACCGGCTGCCACAGGTTCAATGCCCCACCACAATGAACTCGGCCCCAAATGCCAATAAGCGCGCACCGAGGGCAGGTTGACCACCATGTAGTACAGGGTCAAGCCCAGGCCGCACAGCATGCCGGCCAGCGCCGCATGGCGGCTGGTGGCGGACCAGAAAATGCCCAGCACCATGGCTGGCACCAGCGCCGCACCGGCCAGCGAAAAGGATGCCGACACCAGCATCAATATGTCAGCCGGGCGCTGCGCCGCCACATAGGCGGCAAGCAGCGCAACCATGAGCAAGGCAAACTTGGACATCATGACCTGGCGGACCACGCTCAGGCGATCGTTGCGCCCGCGGAAAAACAAATCATGCGCCACGGCATTTCCAATGGTCAGCAGCAACCCATCGGCGGTGGACAAAGCCGCCGCCAAGCCGCCAGCGGCCACCAACCCAGAGATCACATAGGGCAAACCACCGATCTCCGGTGTTGCCAGCATCACGATGTCTGCGCCCAATTTCAATTCGGCAAATTGCAGAATCTGATCGCCATTGATGTCGCTGACAGAAATCAGTGCCGGATCCACCCTGGCCCATTGAGCAATCCAGCTTGGCAACTCATCAAAACGCTGCCCCACCAGGTTGCCCATGATCTCAAACTTGACCAACACCGCCAGTGCTGGAGCTGCCAGGTAGAGTAGGGCGATGAAAACAAGCGACCAAGTGACGGAGTTGCGCGTGTCGGCCACGCTGCGGGTGGTAAAAAATCGGGTCAGCAGATGCGGCAGACCCACCGTGCCGATCATCAAACAAAACATCAGCGCCAGAAAATTGCGTCGCGACAGCTCGAAGGTTGCCTGTTCTTGTGGGGACCCGTTGGCGTTTCCGGCAAAGGCGTGGGTGTGACCCGGCATGCCTCCCATCGGCTGTGCACGCTCGAGGTTCTCGGCTTGCAGCCGAGTCCACAACTCGCGGGCTGTTGCCTCATCGCGCGGCAAGGCTGCCAGTTCACGCCGGGCTTGCACGATCTGCGCCTCGTCGGCCTGGGCTTGCGTCAGGCGGCGCACGATCTCGCTGCGCATCTCGCGTTCCTGCGCCAACGACTGCGCCACGTTCTGCAGCTTTTGCGCATAGCTGGCTGATCGCCGGGCAAACTCTTGCGCCACCTCCTGTTCAGAAGCCGATGCGGTGAGATGACGCTCCAACTCGGCGATCTTGGGCAATTGCTGCCCGTAGGCCAGCGGCGCGAGCGGATTGCCCAACTGCTTGTAGGCCAGCCAGGATACCGGGATCAAGAACGCCAAGATCAGCACGACGTATTGCGTCACCTGGGTCCAGGTGACGGCGCGCATGCCGCCCAAAAACGAACACACCAGCACACCCCCCAAACCTAGCAAAATGCCGATTTCAAACTGCACACCGGTCAAGCGCGACGTGATCAGTCCGACCCCATAGATTTGCGCCACCACGTAGGTGAACGAACACAAAACGGTCGAGCAGGCGGCGATGATGCGCGGCCACCGACCGCCATAGCGCACATGAAAAAAATCGGGCACGGTGTACAGATTCATGCTGCGCAAGTGCGGTGCCACCAATAGCGCCACCAGACAAAAGCCACCCGTCCAGCCCAGCACATAGACCAAACCACCCGGCTGGTTGCCAGCGCCGGAAAATCCCTGCAAATAAAGGCCGCCGGCCATGCTGATAAACGAGGCCGCGCTCATCCAGTCAGCAGCCACTGCCATGCCGTTGTAAATCGGGGGAATTTTGCGTCCGGCGACGTAGTACTCCGTGGCCTTGGACGTGCGTGCGTAGATGCCAATCAAGGCATAAACAAAGACAGTCGCAAACAGGAAAGTAGCACCGACCCAGATCTTGCGCATTCCAACGTGCTCACCCAGCGCCAACGCGCCCAAAAAAAGCAAGAACAGAACCAGATAGGCGACGAAGCGCTGGTGAATCCGGCGCAGGTACTGCGCATACTGCGGGTCCGGCACGGCTGCCGTCGCTTCGCGGCGGTTGGCGACCCAGGCAAACACAGCAACCACCGCGATGAACACCAGCACACTGCCTTGCGCAGCAAACCAATAGGCGATCGGCCAGCCGGCAATCACCTGCTGCAAGTCATGGGCAAAAAACACCAGGACGAATGAGGCCAGAAACCAGACCAGCAGCAAAACGACCTGAAGTCGTGAGACGCCGCCCACGCTGGTGTTCTGGCCACCGTGCTGGCTGGCGATGCTCATGGGCGCGTGCTCACCGCACCTGTGGCGTCAATCTGATCAAGCAGATCGCGCCAGGTTCTGCCAAGTCGCCACCACGGTATCGGGATTGAGTGAGATGGAACTGATGCCCTGCTCCATCAGCCAGCGGGCAAAGTCAGGATGGTCGCTCGGGCCCTGACCACAAATACCGACGTATTTGCCTTGATCCCGGCAGGCGCGGATGGCTTGACTGATCAAAGTAGTCACGGCCGGGTCACGTTCATCAAAATCACGCGCCAACAGTTCCATGCCCGAGTCGCGGTCCAGCCCCAACGTCAACTGAGTCAAGTCATTGGAGCCAATCGAAAACCCGTCAAAGTAGGCCAGGAACTCCTTGGCCAGAATGGCATTGCTTGGAATCTCGCACATCATGATCAACTTCAGGTTGTTGTCGCCGCGCTGCAGCCCATGCTGTGCCAGCAACTCGGTCACCTTGGCCGCTTGTCCGAGTGTGCGCACAAATGGCACCATGACCTGCACATTGGTCAGCCCCATATCGGAGCGAACCCGTTTGATGGCCTCACACTCCATTGCAAACGCCTCGCCAAAATCTGCACTCACATAGCGCGCTGCGCCCCGAAAGCCCAACATCGGATTCTCTTCCTCGGGCTCGTAGCGACTGCCTCCAATCAGCTTGCGGTATTCATTGCTCTTGAAGTCCGAGAGGCGCACGATGACCGGCTTGGGCCAGAATGCAGCCGCAATGGTCGCCACCCCCTCAGAGACACGATCGACATAGAAGGCTCGTGGCGATGCGTGCCCGCGCGCCACCGACTCGACCGCGTTTTTCAGATCCGCGTCCACATTCGGATAGTCCAGAATGGCCTTGGGGTGCACGCCAATGTTGTTATTGATGATGAACTCCAGCCGTGCCAACCCGACCCCGGCGTTGGGTAACTGGCAAAAATCAAATGCCAATTGCGGGTTGCCAACATTCATCATGATCTTGACATCCAGCGCCGGCATTTCGCCACGCCGAACCTCGGTCACCTCAGCTTCGAGCAAACCATCGTAAATGAACCCGGTGTCTCCTTCGGCGCAGCTCACCGTGACCAGCATGCCGTCTTTCAATACGCCGTCAGCGTTGCCACATCCCACCACGGCAGGAATGCCCAACTCGCGCGCGATGATGGCGGCGTGGCAGGTTCGACCGCCCCGGTTTGTCACGATCGCTGAAGCGCGTTTCATGACCGGCTCCCAGTTTGGGTCGGTCATGTCGGTCACCAGCACGTCGCCGGCCTGCACCCGATCCATCTCGCTGATGTGATGCACCACCTTGACCGGCCCCGTACCAATCTTCTGGCCGATCGCGCGACCCTGTGCCAGGACCGCACCGCGGGCTTTGAGCTTGTAGCGCTGCTCAGCCTTGCCCACCGACTGGCTCTTGACGGTCTCAGGCCGCGCCTGCAGGATGTACAACTCGCCATCAACACCGTCTTTACCCCATTCAATGTCCATCGGGCGCCCATAGTGCTGCTCGATCACCAGGGCATAGGCCGCCAGCTTTTGCACATCAGCGTCACTCAATGAATAACGGTTGCGCAGCTCGGTTGGTACATCCACCGTTCGCACCAACTTGCCCGAGGCCGCCTTTTCTTCGGCCGAAGCAAACTGCATCTGTATCAACTTCGAGCCCAGGGTTCGCCGGATCACCGCCTGTTTGCCGGCACGCAGCATCGGTTTATGCACATAAAACTCGTCCGGATTGACCGCGCCCTGCACCACGGTCTCACCCAGACCATAGCTGGAAGTGATGAAAACCACATCATCAAAACCCGACTCGGTATCCAGCGTGAACATCACCCCGGCAGCACCCAAGTCCGAACGCACCATGCGCTGTACCCCGGCACTGAGCGCAACATGCTGATGCGCAAAGCCCTTGTGGACCCGGTAACTAATGGCCCGGTCGTTGTACAGCGAGGCAAACACTTCACGAATCTTGTGTAACACCTGCTCGATGCCCGAGACGTTCAGGAACGTCTCTTGTTGCCCGGCAAAAGACGCGTCGGGCAGGTCTTCAGCGGTGGCCGACGACCGAACTGCAAACGAGGCCTCTGCGTTGCCGGCGCTCAATTGGGCGAATGCAGCACGGACCTGCGTCTCCAGATCGGCTGGAAACGCCTGCGTCTCCACCATCGCGCGAATTTCAGCGCCGGCCTGAGCCAGCGCATTCACATCCTCAATGTCCAATGCGGCCAATCGGGCATTGATCTTGCCACTCAAGTCACCGTGCGCCAGAAACTGGCGAAACGCGTGTGCAGTGGTGGCAAACCCGGTGGGAACCTTGACGCCGGTAGGCAGGTTGGAAATCATCTCGCCGAGGCTGGCATTCTTGCCGCCGACCAGATCAACATCACTCATGCGCAGTTGTTCAAACGGGACGACCAGATCGGTCGGGGAAAACAATGAAGACATGAAACACTCCGGAAGTAAAAAATGCGGTTCAGGCGGACAGTCGGAGTTCTCAGCCGGATGAAGCTTGAATTCGCCTCGGTGCTGCGTTGGTGCTGCGATCAGACTGTCGAATTGGCCCGATAATTTCAATTGTAGGCGTTGAGCCCGGCCGCTGATGCTGTGCTTGCCACCTGCGTTTGTGCGGTCCACACCCAAGCACCCCCCAGCACATCTTTGGCCTTTGGCCTTGTCATCATGCCTAATCGCACTGTGTTTTTTGTCTCGGATGGAACCGGTATCACGGCCGAGACCTTTGGCAATGCCATCCTGGCGCAATTCGAAGTGAATCTGCAAAGGGTGCGGCTGCCGTTTACCGACAGCGTGGACAAAGCGCATCAGGCGGTGCGCCAGATCAACCACGCCATGACCGTTGACAACAAACGCCCGATCGTGTTCACCACCCTGGCCAATGAAGCCGTCTTTCAGGTCATTGCGGACGGCTGCCAGGGCGTCTTGATGGACATGTTCAGCACCTTTGTGCGTCCGCTGGAGCGCGAGTTGAACATCAAATCCAATCATCGCATCGGGCGCTTCACCGACACCAGCAAAAGCGAACAATACCAGTCGCGCATTGCGGCGATCAATTTCTCGCTCGAACACGACGACGGTCAGAGTGACCGAGACCTCGAGAGCTCTGATGTGATTCTGGTGGGCGTCAGCCGCAGTGGCAAAACGCCCACCTCGCTCTACCTGGCCATGCAATACGGTCTCAAAGCGTCCAACTACCCACTGATTCCAGAAGATTTCGAGCGCCAGGACCTGCCGCCCGCGCTGAAGTCGCAACGCAAGAAACTGTTCGGGTTGACCATTCAGCCAGAGCGCTTGAGCGAAATTCGCAACGAACGCCGGCCCAACTCACGCTACGCGTCACTCGAAAACTGCCGCCACGAGGTCAAGGAGGCCGAGTCCATGATGCGCCGCTTTGGTATTCGATGGCTCTCCACCACCACCAAGTCGATCGAAGAAATCGCCACCACCATCTTGCAGGAAGTCCGTCCTGAACGCCTGAGCTACTGAGCAAGCCGCATGGCCTGCCCCCAGCGCGCCCAGGCGCGGCTGGCAGCAGATTAAAGACCCAGTGCGGCAATTCCGGCGCGGGCGATCTGGGCATCTTCGACCGACTTGACGCCGCTGACACCGACTGCCCCGAGGCAATGACCCTCGGCCAGAATGGGCACACCGCCTTCCAGCAGGGCACCCAAACCGGGCGCGCTCAAGAACGACGTGCGCCCACCGTTCACCATCTCTTCATACACCTTGCTTTCGCGCCGGCCCCATGCCGCCGTCTGCGCCTTTGCCGGTGCAATCTGTGCCGAGACAGCCGCCGCACCATCCAGGCGCTGCAGCCACAGCAAATGGCCACCATCGTCCACAATGGCGATCGTGACCGCCCATTGGTGCTTCAGTGCTTCCGCTTCCGCCGCCGCCGCGATGGCCTTGACGTCACTCAGTTCCAAATACGTTTTTTTCTTCATGATTCAGCCGTGTCCTCAGTTCATTGAAACCGGCAAGCATAACGGCTCGGGTCCTCGCATTGCCCGTCGGTCCGACGATCTGGTGCGCAATTCCCCACAAAAAGTAGGCAGCGGGCTTGGCAAATGCATGACATTTTTGGCGGCATCCTAGAATGTCTCCCATGTGTAACCAAGGTTCTCAAGGAGAATGACATGACCGACCAAGTACGAACATACGATAGCAGCGTGGGCTGGGGCCATGGTGTGGCAGAACGCAACAGAGTTTTGCGCAATACCTATTGGTTGCTGGCGCTCAGTCTGGTGCCAACTGTGCTGGGCGCCTGGGTTGGCGTGGCGACCGGCGTGACCGCGTCGCTCGGTGGTGGTCTGGGTTTGGTGGTCTTTCTGGGTGGCGCTTTTGGCTTCATGTTTGCCATCGAGAAAACCAAGAACTCGGCCGCTGGTGTTCCGGTGCTGCTGGCCTTCACCTTCTTTATGGGCCTGATGTTGTCGCGCATGATCGCGATGGTGCTGGGCTTCAAAAATGGCACTGACCTGATCATGACAGCGTTTGGCGGTACGGCCGGAGTGTTTTTTGTGATGGCCAGCTTGTCAAGCGTGATCAAGCGTGATCTGTCTGGCATGGGCAAATGGCTGTTCGTCGGCGCGCTGGCCATCATGGTGGGTGGCATCATCAATGTGTTTGTTGGCTCGACTGCCGGCATGCTGGCGATCTCGGTGGCGGCGATCGGTGTCTTCAGCGCCTTCATGCTGTATGACCTCAAGCGCATCGTCGATGGCGGCGAGACCAATTACATCAGTGCGACCCTGGCGCTTTACCTCGACATCATGAACGTGTTTCAGAGCCTGCTGGCTTTGCTGGGCATCATGGGCGGGGAACGCGAGTAAGTGCGAGGTTGGCATGACCGTTGGCCAGATCCAATAGGCAAACATCAAAGGGGCGATTGGGCCCCTTTTTTCTTGTTCGAGCATTTGTCTTGGTGATTGAATAGGGTGGCTCTGGCTCCTTCGGCCTTGTTGATTCCTCTTGAATGTCATGCCCATGTACCGCTACGCGCTGATTTTGTGCCCCTTGCTGTTGCTGTCGGCGTGCGACCTGCTGGGCTTGGGGCCAGACCCCCGCATCGCGCAGAAGGAGGCCGATGCCAAGGCGATCGGTGGTGCCTGTCGCCACGGCCTGCGCAGCATTGAAGACTGCTACACCCTGAACAAGGGCGTGAACAAGGCCGCTATTTACGCTGGCTGGCGCGAAATGGACGAGTACATGCGTGAAAACAAGCTCGAGGGCTTGCGCGCTGAAATTCCGTTGCCTCAGTTGGCTCCGCCGCCGCCAGCCGACGAGGTGGTCGAAGAAGCGCCCGTCAAAAAAGGCAAGGCCACCGCCGCACACTGATCGCACCCCCAGGCCCGCGCAGACAGCGGCGACACCTCAACCCGAATAATCAAACACCGCCATGCTTTCGACATGCGCGGTGTGTGCAAACATGTTCACCACTCCTGCTGCGCTGCAGTGGTAACCCGCCCGGTGCACCAGCAGCCCGGCATCGCGCGCCAAGGTGGCTGGATTGCAACTGACGTAAACGATGCGCCTCGGTGGCGTCCAATCCTGCGCACCTGGTGTGGGTTCGCCTTCGGGGCAGCCCAGGTGCTGCTGATGCAGTTGGGCCAGCGCCCGAACCAAAGAAAACGCACCCTCACGCGGCGGATCGATCAGCCACTTGTCGGCCACCCCATCGGCCAGCAACAGCGCCGGCGTCATGTCAAACAGATCTCTTGCTTCAAAAGATGTAGCTGCTAGCGCTTGTCCTGATTGGGCTAGAACTCGATTTTGTTCATAATTCTGCTGTGCACGCTGAACCAGGCTCGCGCTCCCCTCCAGCCCCAACACGGCCCCGGCCCGGGTCGCCAACGGCAGAGTGAAGTTGCCAAGTCCGCAGAACCAATCGATCACACGTTCATGCCGCTGCACATCAAGCAGCCGCAAGGCACGGCTGACCAGCACCCGGTTGATAAAGGGATTGACCTGTGTGAAATCGGTCGGCTTAAACGGCATCACCAGGCCGAACTCGGGCAAGGCATAGCTCAGCACCACCCCTGTGGAATCCAGCAGGTGCGCTGTCTCCGGGCCCTTGGGCTGCAGCCACCATTGCACGACGGGATGCTGGTGTGCAAAACCACGCAGGCGCTCCAGGTCGGCGGCACTCAGCGGCTCCAGATGCCGCAGCACCAGCGCCGCGACCGCATCGCCACATGCCAATTCGATTTGTGGACAGGTCTCGCGCGCATCCAGTGACAGGATCAGGGCGCGTAGCGGCATCAGCAGCGCATCCACCTGGGCGGGTAACACCGGACAGACCTGCATGTCTGCCACATAGCGACTTTTGCGCTCATGAAAACCAATCAGTACCGTGGCCTTCTTGCGCACAAAGCGCACCGACAGCCGCGCCCGAAATCGATAGCCCCAGACCGGCCCTTCAATCGGCCGCAAAATCTGCTCGGCCCGCACCTTGCCCAGGTGCCACAGCCCGTCTTCCAGTGCGCGCTGCTTCACTGCCACCTGGGCCGCCGGGTGCAAATGCTGCATCTTGCAGCCACCGCAAGCCCCTTGGTGCAGGCCAAAGTGCGGGCAGACAGGCGTCACACGCTGGGAGGACTCGCGGTGAATCGCGGTCAGCGTGCCCTGTTCCCAGTTGTTTTTCGTTCGGTTGACGTTGGCGCTGACCACTTCAAACGGCAGAGCACCTTCAACGAACACCACCTTGCCGTCGGTCTTGTGCGCAACGCCTTGCGCATCAAGGTCCAGCGACTCAATGCGCAACCAGTCAGGCCGCAGCAACGGCGACACCACCCCGGGCGGGTTGCAGTCTTCACTCATGGCAATGTGCTCGCCGGATGCTCAGCGCGCTGGTAGGTACTTGAGCGGATCCACCGGCTTGCCTTGACGACGCACCTCAAAGTGCAGCTTGACGCGATCGGCATCGCTGTTGCCCATCTCAGCAATTTTTTGCCCCTGTGCCACCGTCTGGTCTTCCTTGACCAGCAGCGTACGGTTGTGCGCGTAAGCCGTCAGATAGGTGTTGTCGTGTTTCAAAATGATCAGATTGCCGTAGCCCCGCAGGCCGGCGCCCACATAAACCACGCGCCCGGCGGCAGCCGCCAACACAGGGTCACCGGCAGCACCGCCGATATCGAGCCCCTTGTTCTTGACCTCATCAAACCCGGCCAACACGGTGCCACCGGACGGCCACAGCAGGTTGATCTCGCCGTCTGGCACGCGCGCGACGGTCACGGGGCCAGAGGGTGTGCCCGATGCCGCCGTTGCCGGTGCACTGGCAGCGCCCGCTGGGGCGGCTACCACGACCCCCGGTTTGGCAATCGGCTTGATCACCACCTCGTTGGCCACCGCCGGCGGGACCACCCGCAGTACCTGCCCCACCTCGATGCGATTGGGGTTGTCCACCTGGCTCCAACGCGCGATGTCCTGCATGGCCTGTCCATGTTCCAGCGCAATACGGATCAAGGTGTCGCCTGGCTTGACGGTGTAGTAGCCGGGCTTGCCGGCGTTTTCTGCGCCTGGCGCCGGCTTGGGAGCAACCGTCTGCGCGCCCGCACCTGAATCGGCTGGGGCGCTGGCCGAGGTCCGGTCCTCGACCGGCGCGCGGTTCAAGCTGCGCGAACTGCAGCCCGCAAGCAAGGCCGCACACAGGGCCGAAACCATCCAAAACAAGGGCTGACGATACAAATTCCTCATGCCTACTCCGATCATGCGACGCCGGATTTTAAGGGGACGAAGTGCACAGCCTCCATGACCGACTGGTGCAGGCCTTGCGCGCTGCGCTCTATCAGCAGCAGGCTTTGTTGGCGTGCACCATCGCTGGCCACTGGCGCCACCAAACGGCCGCCGACGGCCAACTGTTCAATCCAGGCGGGCGGCACGGCATGCCCACCGGCCGCCGCAATGATGCCCGCGTAGGGGGCGCCGCGCGCAAAGCCAGCCATGCCATCGCCAAAAAGCAAGTGCACATGGGCCAGTTGCAAGTGCCGTAAATTGTCACGCGCCTTGTCGTGCAGCCAGCGCAGACGCTCGATCGAATACACCTCGCGGCAAAGATGACTCAACACCGCTGCCTGATAGCCGCACCCGGTGCCAATCTCCAGCACACGCCCCAAAGGGGTGGCCCGGCCTTGGCACAGCAGATCCAGCATGCGTGCGACCACCCCAGGTTTGGAGATGGTCTGCCCCAGCCCGATCGGCAAACTGGTGTCTTCATAAGCTTGATTGGCCAGTGCGGTATCAACAAAGCGGTGCCGTTCGACACGACCCATGGCATCAAGCACTGATGGAGTCGCAACGCCCTGCTGCGCCAGCTTGTCCACCATGCGTTGACGTACAGCACGCGAATCCAACCCCACTCCCTGGGGCGCGGCCACGCTGGACAGTGGCCGGGCGGGGGTCATCGCTTGCGCCAGTACCGAGCGAGGCGCGATGCGCTCAAGCCGGGCCGGAAAACCAGGGCGCTCGCGGGCAGGCGGACGATTCATCGGCGCTCAGGCCGCTGTAGCGGGGCCAGCAGCCAGAAGGGCCGCGGTCTGCGTCCAATAGCTCAGGTGGTCGTGGTCAGTCAGGTCCACCTTCAGCGGCGTCATGGCGATGTGCCCTTGCGCTGTCGCATGAAAATCGGTCCCATCGGCATCGTCTTTGGCCGGTCCGGCTGCACCGATCCAGTACATGGTTTCGCCACGCGGATTGAGTTGTGTGATGACCGGCTCGGCGGCGTGACGACGCCCCAGCCGACACAGCTTCAGGCCACCCAGCTGTTCCTGCGGCAAATTTGGGATATTCACATTGAGCAACCAGACCGCGCTGCCAACGAGCTTGAGCGCAGCCATCTGCAACACCAGCTCGCGCGCACGCGCAGCCGCAGCGTCCAGGTGATGCCAGTCGCGCTCCACCTGGGAAAACGCAATGGCCGGAATGCCAAACAGGTAACCCTCCATGGCGGCACCGACGGTACCCGAGTAAATCGTGTCGTCACCCATGTTGGCACCGTTGTTGATGCCCGACACCACCAGGTCCGGACGATAGTCGAGCAAGCCGGTCAGGGCAATATGCACGCAGTCCGCAGGCGTGCCGTTGACATAGCGAAAGCCGTTTTCAGCCCGACGCACATACAAGGGTGAATGCAGCGTCAGCGCATTGGATTTGGCGCTGTTGTTCTGCTCGGGCGCCACCACCTCCACCTCGGCCACGTCTTTCAGTGCCCGATGCAAGGCCACCAGGCCCGGTGCCTGATACCCATCGTCATTGGAAATAAGAATTTTCATAACTGCCCCAATCGTCAAACCATTGTAGGGTCGGCGGGTATCGACCGGGCGGCTCACGCTTTGGCACGGCCAGTGCCGGCCAAGCAGTCCTGCAAAAATTCGATCATCGGCGCCGCATCCTGCAACAGCGCATCACTCGGGTCATGGTCGCCGGGCACGGCGAGCAAGCGAGTACGCGGGTTGGCGCTGGCCGCCTGCAATTGCAAGGCGTCGTCAAAAGGCACCGTCTCATCCTGGGTGCCGTGCACCAGCAGCACCGGGCACGTCACCCGCGCTACGCTGCGCAAGGGCGCAATATCGTCAAAGCGCGCTCCAATCACCTTCTGCACATGCGCAAACAGGTACCAGCCAACGCAACAGTACGGCAGGTGGTGACTGCGCAGATAAAGGCGCATGACCGTGGCCGGGTGGGCAAACGCGCTGATGCTGATCACGCCGCCAATGTCAGTGCGCCGACTCGCGCAAAGCAGCGCCGCTCCCGCACCCACCGAGTGCCCGATCAGCGCCAATGCACCCGCCTGCACCTCAGGCTGACCTGCCATCCAGTCCACCGCGGCATCGATATCCTGGGCAAAGCGAGGCAGCGAGGTAAAGGGCTCGGAGTCACTCAGCCCGTGGCAGCGTGCATCGACCAGCAACACCGCATAACCCGCCTGCACCAGGGGTGCGATGCAGCCCTGCATCATGGCGGCGTTGGCACCCCAGCCGTGCATGACCACAACGGCAGCAGCGCACCGTCCCGGCACTGGGGTAAACCAGCCAAACAGGTGCTTGCCGTTTGCGGTGGCGATGCGCACCGCACGCCCACCCTGGCTGGCCAGCGTCTGCGGCAAGTCATGAACGACACGTGGGGCCCTCAGGCCCCACAGAATCAAGGCGTGCAGTGCACGGCGCACGGCCCACCAGAGCAACAACCCGGCAATGCCCGCGCCCACCCACCCGTCAGCTATCTGCATCAGAGTGGGCGCCGCAACAACAGCCGTTTACTTGGGAATGATGAAGGTGGATTTCTCAACCAGTTTGCCCGGGCTGTCAAGCGACTCGATGACAAAGTGAATCTCGTGCGAACCTGGTTCGGCAATGCCAAAGGCTGCCTGCACCCGTACCGGCACATTCACCTGCTTGGTGGATTCGACCTTGACCGTGGCCTCTGATGTGATCTCCAGTGTCGGCATTCCTTCCACCGATACCTTGTAACGCTGATCTGACTCGGTGGCGTTCATCACTTGCAGACGGTACACATTTTCGGTCTTGCCGGCGTCCACCACCCGGGCCATCACACCCCGGTCACGCACCACGTTGACCTTGAACGGCGTGCGCGTGCCCAGGCTGACAAAGATCGCCACCACGATCCCCAGCAAAATGCTGGTATAGACCAAAATGCGCGGGCGCAGCACATTGCGCAGCGTCTGCTTGGCTGTCCAGTGGTTTTTCATGGCGTTCTCGGTCGAATACTTGACCAAGCCACGCGGATAGCCCACCTTGTCCATCACGGTGTCGCAGACGTCGGCACAGGCGCCGCAGCCAATGCACTGGTATTGCAAGCCGTTGCGGATGTCGATGCCGGTCGGGCAAACCTGCACACACAGGCTGCAGTCCACACAGGCGCCCAGGTTCAGCTTGCTGGGGTCGGCCTTTTTTGAGCGTGCGCCACGCGGCTCGCCACGCTCGGTGTCATAGGTCACGATCAGGGTGTCCTTGTCAAACATGGCGCTCTGAAAACGTGCGTAAGGGCACATGTGCAGGCACACCTGTTCCCGCATGAAGCCGGCATTGCCATAGGTGGCAAAACCATAAAACAGAACCCAGAAGTAACCCCACGCGCTCATGTTGTTGGCCAGGATGTCAGCCGCCAGCTCGCGGATCGGCGCAAAATAGCCAACAAAAGTAAAGCCGGTCCAGATCGAGAACACGATCCACATCGTGTGCTTGAGCGTCTTGCGGCCAAACTTTTCGGCTGTCATGCTGCCTTCGTCCCGGCGCATGCGGGCGGCACGGTCACCCTCGGCCAGCTTTTCCATCCACAAGAAAATCTCGGTATAGACAGTTTGCGGGCAGGCATAACCGCACCAAAGCCGTCCGGCCACCGCTGTGAATAAAAACAGCGACAGCGCCGCGATGATCAGCAAACCCGTCATGTAGATCAAGTCCTGCGGGTACAGCACCAGGCCAAATATGTAGAAGCGACGAACGCTCAGGTCAAACAACACCGCCTGGCGCTGGCCCCATTCCAGCCAGGGCAGGCCATAAAAAACGAGTTGCGTCACCCACACCATGATCCAGCGCCAGTTGGCAAACACCCCCGACACACTGCGCGGATAAATTTTCTTGTGCGCGGCGTACAGCGAAATCATCTCGCCATCGTCGTCGGGTTCGGCCGCAGCAATTGGAATCACCTTCTTGCCATCATTTGTGTTGGTAGTCATAGCGTGTTGTCCTCAAAGAGTAGGTGCCAGTGGTTGTTGTTCTGGTAACGCGGCCATATGGGCCAAAAACTCGTCGCGCGTCAGCCCGGCAAACAAAGGGTGCCAGCGCCGCTGCTCCAGCACCGTGCTGACGGCCCGGGCACGTTGCTCGTGGCTGGAAAAAAGCAGTGTCTCATCAGGAAGTGTAAAAAGCTTTTGCGTCACACTGTCCCACAGTGCCTGCGGTTCGGCTGGTACAGGTTGGTGCGGGCAAGCCGTGACACCCAGCAAGCCGCCACAAAACAGGCGATCGCGCCAGCCGTAGCTCAGGCAATGAGGCGTATGACCCGGGGTGCGAAGCACCTGCATCAACTCATCACCGAACGACAAAAAACCATCACCCGCCAAGCCGGTGGTTTGCAGCAATGCATCGCCCTGCACCAGCGGCGCACCCAGCCGCTTCAGCAACAACGGCTCGGCTGTTTGCAGCGCATCGTGGTGGTGTGTGCGCAAGACCCAGCGCAGGCGCAACTCGCGTTCAGCCAACAGTGCCTGCAACACCGCCAGGTCGCGGCCATGCGGGTCGATCAGCACCGCTTCGCCCGCCTCCAGATCGGCCAGCAGGTAGGTGAGTTCGCCGCTGGACTCATCGTTCAGAATGCGAAAGTACATGCAACTGTCCTCCGTCTTGGCCAACCGGGCCAGGGGCCGGGCCGGAATTGATCATGTGATCGGCCATCTGCGCAAAGGTCTGCACCAGCCAGTCCCGAAACGGCGCATCTGCCACCTGTTCCTGCAAGGCCTGCGTCATGCACAACATCCATTCGTCGCGCAGTGTCTGGTTGATGGCGTACGGGGCGTGGCGCATGCGCAGGCGCGGATGGCCTTTTTTCTGCATGTACAGAGGTGGGCCGCCAAACCAGCCGGACAGAAAGTCAAACAAGCTCGTCGCACTGCCCTGCAGGCTCTGCGGGTGGATCTGACGCACTGCATACGCCTCAGGCAGTTCGTCCATCAGCACATAAAAGCGCTGCACCAGTTGCTCAATGCCTGCAGCGCCGCCCAGGAGTTGGTAAGGCGTGGCAGCGGGAGATGCCGTGTTGGGGTCTGTCATGACGTTCGCCGGATGCAAGGTCGCGTGCGGTCAATGCGCATGCTCAAGCCGGCTTGTCCTCGCCGATCAGCAAGCGGGTGTCACTCAGATAGGTGTGTGGTGGCACCTCCAGATTGGTGGGAGCTGGCTTGTTTTTGAACACCCGTCCCGCCAAATCAAAGGTCGATCCGTGGCAGGGGCAGAAGAAACCACCCTTCCAGTCGGCCCCTACGCTCGGGTTGCCCGAGCCCTCAGCCACCACGCTGGGGGAACACCCCAGATGGGTGCAGATACCCACCACCACGAGCATCTCTTGCTTGATCGAGCGGTGCTGGTTACGTGCATAGTCGGGCTGTTGAGAGATGACCTGCGACTGCGGATCAACCATCTGCGCATCCAGCGGCGCCAGGGTGGCCAGCATCTCGGGGGTACGTCGCAGCAGCCAAACCGGCTTGCCCCGCCATTCGACGGTCTTCATGGTGCCAGGCGCAATGTCGGCAATATCTGCCTCGACGGCAGCACCCATGGCCAACGCGCGCTCACTGGGCGCAAAACTCGACACCAGGGGCACCGCCACACCCACGCCGGCCAGTGCACTTGCAGCAGCAGTCAACAGCACCATGTTGCGACGCTGCGGATCATGTGCGTCGTAACCAGGCGCCAGCGCAGCAAAACGGGGGGCATCAGACATGACGGAATCTCCTGAAAGACTCACTGGTAAACAATATCCGTGCCATCCACCCAAACTCGAAAATTTCGATATACATCAACAAGTTGAAGAATGTACAGGCGAATGGTCTCAGGTCCATTGGCCTGACACACTGACACAAATGGCAGTGTGTCAGTGGGTTGACATACACTGCGGCATCCGAACCCAAGCCCTGCCCTAAATGAAGCCGTTGCCAGAATTGATGTCCTTTCTTGAGGGCTTGCCCGAACCGCACATTCTGTTTGACCGCCAGTACCGTATTCTGGCTGCCAACGCTGCCTACCGGCGTCAGTTCAGCCCCGAGCGCAGCGTGGTCGGTCGCACCTGTTTTGAGGTGTCACACCATTTCAGTGTGCCGTGTGACCAGGCCGGTGAGTCGTGCCCTTTGCTCAAGGCACGCGAATCTGGCCAGCGCGAGCGTGTGCTGCACCTGCATCACACGCCCAAGGGCGAGGAATATGTCAACATCGAACTCGCACCGCTTCTTGATGCCAGCGGCGAGCAAATGTTTTTTGTTGAAAAGATGGAAGCGCTGCAGGTGGCGCAAGGGCAGGTGGCAGCGCAAGGCCTGATCGGACGCAGCGCGGTGTTTCAGCACATGCTGGCGCTGGTTGCGCGGGTCGCGCCCTCACTGGCGACGGTGCTGTTGCTAGGAGAATCCGGCACGGGCAAAGAGTTGGTGGCGCGCGCTGTCCACCAGGCCAGTGCGCGCGCCGCGCGCGCGCTGGTGCCGGTGGACTGCTCCAGCCTGCCCGAAAATCTGTTTGAGTCCGAACTGTTTGGTCATGAGCGCGGCGCCTTCACCGGCGCCAATAGCGCACGCGGCGGCCTGGTCGAATCAGCCAGCGGCGGCACACTGTTTCTCGACGAAGTGGGCGACATCCCCTTGAGTATGCAAGTCAAGCTGCTGCGGCTGCTTGAAACAGGCACCTACCGACGCGTCGGCAGCACCGAGCAACGGCATGCCGACATCCGCGTGATTTCTGCCACGCACCGCAACCTTGACCAGATGGTGGCACAAGGGCGTTTTCGCGAGGACTTGTACTACCGCCTCAGCACCTTCCCGATCCATTTGCCGGCGCTGCGTGAGCGCCGCGACGACATCGCACTGTTGACGCAGGCCTTGCTGCGCCGTGTGGCACCCAAGCGCAAGCTGAGCCTGAACGATGGTGCGCTGCAACTGCTGATGCAGCAAGACTATCCGGGCAACGTGCGCGAGTTGCGCAACCTGCTGGAGCGTTCGGCTTTGTTGTGCGACGGCGACACATTGGACGCCGCGCAAGTGGCACTGGCGCTGCGTTCGGGCCGCCGCCCTGGCGAATCCGCGCCCGTCCCCTTGCCACAAGCGGTGCTGCCGGCCACGCCTCCTGCCGGCACCATCGGCAACCCGCTGAAAAACGCCCAACGTGCCACCCTGCACGAGATGCTGCGCCAGCACTCCGGCAGCCGTGCTGCATTGGCCGCCAAGCTCGGCATCAGTGAGCGCTCGCTGTACCGCAAGCTCAAGGCGCTTGACGCCACGCCATGCCCGCCGCCTGAACCCGACACCAGCACCTGAAGCCGCCACGTCATGGCGAGCCCCATGTCGTGGCGACCCAGCCCCAACCCCAAAGCAGGGCTTGCTTCGCTTCGCTCGCCAGGACGACCGTCGCCGGCATGAGAACGCAGAGCGTGGCGCCGCCGATCACCCACAATTGATCCTAAATTGATAGCTGTCTGCGCTTATTCAGAAAGCGCTGGAGCCGATTTTTATCAATATCTTCTGTGACGCCGACGCCGGCCAGCAGGCAGCGGTCCGGGCCTCAGGGGGCGTTGTGCAGAATCAGGCGCACATCGGGTTGCGGCGCGCTCACTGCACCAATCTCGGCGGCTTGGGCAAAGCCCATACGCTGAAACACCTCCAGCACCGCCGGCACCTGATCGGGCGCGCACGACACCAGCAGCCCGCCGCTGGTTTGCGGATCGGTCAGCAAGGCCTGCTCCACCGCGTCAAACCGGGCAGGCAAGCGCACTTCGTGGCCATAGGCGGCCCAATTGCGCCCGGACGCACCGGTGATGTGGCCCGCCTGTGCCAGTTCACGCGCACCCGGCAGCAGCGGCACGCGCGCCCAGTCGAGCTCGACCGTGCAGCCAGCACCCCGCGCCAACTCCAGCGCATGACCCGCCAAGGCAAAACCGGTCACATCGGTCATGGCATGCACCCCATCGAGCGCGGCCAGCACCGGACCGGGCGTATTGAGTTGCGTGGTCAATGCCAGCATGCGGGCGTAGCCATCGGCATCCAACTGATTCTTCTTGAGCGCGGCAGACATCACCCCCACGCCCAGTGGCTTGCCCAGCACCAACCGGTCGCCCACCTGGGCACTGGCGTTTTTCTTGACCCGATCGGGGTGCACCAGGCCCAGCGCCACCAGCCCGTAGATGGGCTCCACCGAGTCAATGGTGTGCCCGCCGGCGATCGGAATGCCTGCCGCGCGGCACGCACTGGCACCGCCCTCCAGAATGCGCCCGATGGTCGCCACTGGCAACACCGCAATCGGCATGGCCACCAGCGCCAGCGCCATGATCGGCGTGCCCCCCATCGCATACACATCGCTGATGGCATTGGTCGCAGCAATACGACCAAAGTCATAAGGGTCATCCACGATCGGCATGAAAAAGTCGGTGGTGGCAATCAGCGCCTGCTCGGCATTGAGCTGATACACCGCCGCATCGTCCGAGGTCTCGATGCCAACCAGCAGCTCCTTGGGCAGCGGCATGGCCGACGTGCCTCGCAGAATTTCCGACAGCACCCCCGGCGCAATTTTGCAGCCACAGCCACCGCCATGCGACAGGCTTGTCAGGCGCGGCGATGTTGTGTCCACATGGGTGCTGGCTGGGGGCTCAGATTTGCTCATAGATTTATAGTGCAAAAATTGTGTCGATATGCCATTATGTCGGGTATGCGACCCCACTCGGGCGCAGACCATGCAGCCAAACCCGGGGACACGCCATGAGCCTTGATGATTCAGACCCTGCGGCACCACTGAAGCCGCGTTACCTGCAGGCCCCGCTGGCGCACATTGGCGCCTGGACGCAGTACTTTCGCGGCGCCGACATTCCGGTGCTGGCGGCCACCGCTCACGCGCTGGAAGAATTGCGAGCCATCGAAGACGATGTGGACGCCAACATGCTCACTGCCGTGATCCAGTCCGATCCGCTGATGACGCTCAAGCTGCTGGCTCATGTGGCCGGACTGCGCCGCCCGGCCTCGATGACCGAGACCGAATCGGTCACCACCTCGCTGGTGCTGATGGGCATTTCGCCGTTCTTTCGGCGGTTTGGCCCGCAGCCCACGGTGGAAGACTGGCTGGCCGACCAGCCCAAGGCCTTGTGCGGTGTCAACATGCTGCTCAGGCGGGCCGAACGGGCTGGCCAGTTTGCGCTGGGCTTCGCCATCCACCGTGGCGACACCGACGCTGCCATCATTCACCAGGCCGCGTTTTTGCACGACTTTGCCGAAATCCTGGTCTGGCTGCACGCACCCATGCTGGCAGTGCGCATCCACGAGGCACAGGCCAATGACGCGACGCTGCGCTCCAGCGTGATCCAGAAAGAGGTGCTCGGTATCGAGCTGGCTGATCTGCAACTGGCGCTGATGAAACTGTGGCGTCTGCCCGAGCTGCTGGTCAGCATCAGCGACGAGCGCCATGCTGAACGCCCCAACGTGCAATGTGTCGTGCTGGCAGTGCGTCTGGCGCGACACACCGCCGTTGACTGGAACAACCCGGCTGTTCCAGACGACGTGACCGACATTGCCCGCCTGTTCAACGCACCTCCCCGGGTCACCCTGGCCTACCTGCACAAGATCGACCACCCAGTGATCGAGGCCACCCAGCTCGCCACCGTGACCGACGAGACCGATGCCGACCCCTGCCAGCCCCTCCAACCAGCGACAGCGGCACCCGAGGAAGCCACCCAAGTCCCTGCCGGCTGAGCCACCTGCAGGCGGCTATGGGCGGGGCATGACCACGGGCTTGGCAGTGAATTGAACTCTTCGGTTAGCACTCACTCCAAGAGAGTGCTAACATTTAGACATCGATTCAACCATCAACAGGAGTTCTGGCATGACTGAATCCACCCCCAATACTGCTCTGGCACTGAGCAACCCCTGGTCGCTGGTTCCGGCGCTGGGCAATCTGGACGCTTACATCGCCGCCGTCAACCGCATGCCCATGTTGACTCTAGAAGAAGAGCAGACTTATGCGCGCAAGTTTCGCATCGACAACGACCTCGAAGCGGCCGGACGGCTGGTGTTGTCGCACCTGCGTCTGGTGGTGTCCACCGCAAGGCAATACCTGGGCTACGGCCTGCCGCATGGCGACCTGATCCAAGAGGGCAATATTGGCCTGATGAAAGCGGTCAAGCGCTTTGACCCCGATCAGGGCGTGCGACTGGTCAGCTATGCCCTGCACTGGATCAAGGCCGAAATGCAGGAGTACGTTGTACGCAACTGGCGCATGGTCAAACTCGCCACCACCAAGGCGCAGCGCAAGCTGTTTTTCAACCTGCGCTCGATGAAGCAGCGCTTTCGCAGCGACGACGCACTGGCGGACCTGGACAGCCACCGTGACACCCTGAGCGACAGTCAGATCGATGCCATGGCTGCTGAGCTTCATGTCAAGCGGGAAGAGGTCATCGAGATGGAAGCACGTCTGTCAGGTGGCGACGTGCTGCTCGACCCCAATCCGACCGACGATGGCGAAGCCGCTTTTGGCCCGATTGCCTACTTGACCGATGCCAGCCATGAGCCCACCGCCATGCTGGAGGCGCAACGCCACGACGCCCTGCTGGGTGACGGCCTGGCACAGGCGCTTGACACGCTGGATGCGCGCAGCCGACACATCGTCGAGCAGCGCTGGCTGAAGATCAACGATGACGGCAGTGGCGCCATGACCTTGCACGAACTGGCCGCGGTGCACGGCGTCAGCCACGAACGCATCCGTCAGATCGAGGTGGCGGCCATGAAGAAAATGAAAAAATCGTTGCTCGAATTCGCCTGACAGTGCAAGGCGTGTCTGCTCAACCGGCCTAAAATCATCAGGCCATCCACCCCCGGGCTCGGCAAGCACTGACCCCGGGGGTGTTCTTTCTGACGACAGCAACCACACCCACCATGGCTCACATCACCCGTCGAAATGCTCTTGCTTTCATAGCTGCGAGCGCAGTTACTAATTGGTCTAGCGCCCAAAATGGCTTAAAGGCACTGGGTTGGCCCAGCAAGCCGGTTCGGCTCATCGTCGGGTTTCCGGCTGGCTCCTCACCCGACCTGACAGCGCGCACCCTGGCCGAGCCCCTGGCGCAACTGCTGGGCCAGCCAGTGGTCGTCGAAAACAAGGTTGGCGCCGGCGGCAACATCGCCGCCGACCTGGTGGCCAAAGCCACCGACGGCCACACCCTGGGCCTGATGATCAACGGCAACCTGACCACAGCCAAACTGCTCAACCCAAAAATCAGCTACGACCCGCTGCAAGACCTGGCCCCGGTCAGTCTGATCGGGGTCTCGCCGCTGGTGCTGATGGCCCCCAAAAACGCCCCCGGTGCCGACGGGCGGGCATTTTTTGCGGCCGCCCGGCAGGCCGGGTCTCAGTGGAGCTATGGTTCACCCGGCAACGGCACGCTGGGCCACATCGGCATGGAACTGCTGGCCCACAAGACCGGCATGGCACCGGTCCACGTGCCCTATCCCGGCTACCCGCAGGTGGCCACCGCCATGATCGGCGGGCAACTGCACCTGTCCATGCTGCCGCCAGCGGCTGCGCTGGCGCAAGTCAAGGGCGACAAGCTGCGCGCCATTGGTGTCACTTCCAGCGGACGCAGTGTGCTGGCGCCCGATCTGCCCAGCATGAACGAAGCCGGCGTGGCCGACTTCAATCTTGAAATATGGAACGCCGTGGCCGCACCGCGCAACATGCCGCCGGCCGTGCTGGCGCAACTGTCGGCACTGATCGGCAACATCGTGCGCTCGCCCGAGGTGCGGCAAAAGCTGTTCAACCAGGGCTGGCAGGTGGTGGGCTCGTCACCCGAGGGTCTGGCCATCCGCATCCGCGCCGACACCGCGCTGTTTGGCCGGCTGATCAAGTCATTGGGGCTGGCGGGG
>JFJP01034019.1_pt1 | contig 34727 bp, 31 predicted proteins | sample 431651 | NCBI WGS metagenome assembly JFJP01 (sample SAMN02602958, study PRJNA72255) | Microbial mat metagenome, whole genome shotgun sequencing project. | biome: fresh water; feature: sink hole; material: water; isolation source: purple microbial (photo- and chemosynthetic) mats found in... | reverse complement strand
GCAGGGCTTTGAAATACGATGGGAACCCCGCCGGCCCATACCAGAGGCCGACGACTGGTTTGAAACCGTCTGGAAGAGGTTTTTGGACGGTACGCTCTACTCCGGGAACAGAAACCGTGGATGACCCGGTGAATTTACCGATAGGGTTTGCGCCCGTGGTTTATGAACACGCCGCAGCGTTTGTGGGGCTCAGCCCCTACCAGGCCTCCCGCACGATCGAAAGTTTGTTCCGGGCGCACGCCGCGGCCTATGAGTTCTACTGGCACCGTCCCATCGCGGTGGGAATCGATGTGTACAACCTCGAGGCCGAGGCTTTCGGGGCAATCGTGGTGGATACCGGGGGAGGCGAGGTTCCCTCGGTAGACGGACCCCTGGTGCAGACCGCCGCCGAGATCTCCGGTCTGCCCGACTGGGATGTTGCCACCCAGAGCCGCTTTGGCCTGGCCTTCGAGGCGGGCGCTCTGCTGAAGCACCGTTTTCCGGAAGCCGACATCCGAATCCCCCTGGGAGGGCCGTTCTCCATCGCCGCCACCCTGCTGGGTTTCGATAACCTTCTGTGCGAGTGCCTGACCGATCCACAGGCTGTCAGTCGGGCCTTGGCGTTTCTCGCCCGCAAGCAGGTTGAGGTGGTCAAGGCCGCCGCCGCCCACGGTTTTGGGACAGTGTTGTTCGAATCGGCGGCCGCTCCGCCCCTGCTGTCTCCTGACTTGTTCCGCCAGCTGGAACTTCCAGCCCTCAGGTTGTACACGCAACAGATTTCGCCGCCGCCGGCACTGATTTTAGGGGGAGATGCCTTGCAGGTTCTCGATCAGTTGATTTCGCTTAACCCCGGCTTTTTGATTTGTCCGGCCGAAACCGACCAGACGGCCTTTATGGAAGCCCTGCGTTCCCGGCCCGAAATCGGGGTTCGACTCAACATGAACGTCTCAGCCCTGATGGCCGCCGACATCAAGGTGGCCGAACAGGAGGCTGACCGGGTGGTTGCCGTTGCCCGGCAGACTGCCGTGACCGGCCGGAGGCTGCTCGTCGGTACAGGGGTTTTGCCGCTGAATGCCGATCCAGAACGCATCCGTCGTCTGGGAAAAAGAATTACAGGAGATTTTTAGTCATGAGAACACCTACCGCCCTGGTCACCGGGGCTGGACGCGGCCTCGGCCGAGGAATCGCCGAAGAACTGGCGGCCTCAGGCTGGTCCATTGTCATCAACTACTGCGCCAATGCCGAAGCCGCCGCGCAGACGGTGGCCTCCTGCCAGGCCCGCGCCAACGCTCCCGGACAGCGCTTCACCGCCGTGCAGGCCGATATTTCTCTGGCGGCTGACCGGACCAGGCTGGTTGAGCAGGCCTGTGCCTGGAACGGCGGCCTGGAGGCGCTGGTCAACAACGCTGGAGTGGCGCCCAAAGTTCGTTGTGACCTGTTGGACGCCACCGAGGAATCTTTTGCCGATCTGCTGGAGACCAATCTGCACGGCCCCTACTTTTTGACCCAGGCGGTGGCCCGGCGCTGGTTGGCCGAGCGCGGTCGTGCCGGCTCGGAGGCTCTGACTCAGAAAAACGTGGTTTTTATCACCTCTGTTTCTGCCGAAATGGCCTCGATTCAGCGGGGGGACTATTGCGTTTCCAAGGCGGGACTGGCCATGGCGGTGAAACTCTGGGCTTCCCGTTTGGCACCCGAGGGCATCGGCGTGTTTGAAGTCCGCCCGGGACTGATGGCCACCGATATGACGGCTGGAGTCAAGGAAAAGTATGATGCTCTGATTGCCCAAGGCTTGGTTCCCGCCCACCGCTGGGGAAGTCCCGAAGACGTCGGCCGTGCTGTCCGGTCCCTGCTGTCGGGGGACTGGGGGTATTCCACGGGGTCGGTGATCCACGTTGACGGGGGAATGCAGGTGCCACGGCTGTGAAGGCCCCCAGTGGACTCCCACCTCGTCGATGTTCTTATACATGGGAGCTGGACCGGATGATTCCCGAACGATGAAGGGGCTTTGCATTACCACGTAGTCATGGCGGCTTTTCCGATGGCGTCCTGCCGCAAATTACAGAACGGAGGCGGATGTGTCTAGGAGCCTCTTCAGGGTCTGTGCGTCCTCGAGCAGCTGGGCTGGATCGTCATTGCGGACAAACTCCAGCAGAGCGAAGCGATCGCCGGGAAGAGCGCCTGCCCAAGCCAGGCGGCGCTTCCACTGCGGTACCCCCTCAGACAGCGGGTGCCTGACCTGAGTTCCGGCCACCAGGGTCCAGTGGAACACGTGCAGGTTGGTCACGCGGTTGCCCAACAGACGTAGTCCTGCCAGCCGTTGTTCCTCGGGGACCCTGTGGGGAGCCTGCCAGTAGGTGCCGAGCTCGGGGCCGGCTTCTTCCAGCAGAGAAAGGGTAGACTCCACTGTGTCAGTCAGGGTGCCGTCATGAAACTCAAGGCTCACGCCGATACCCGCATCGTTTGCCAAACGGGCTATCCTGCCCAGGTCAGCCGCCACCGCCCCTCGGTAGGGTGTATCGGCCTCGGCCGAACCCCGGTTACCTGCCCAGACGCGTATGACGGGCGCTTCGAGGTGAACCGCAGTTTCCAGCACGGCTTCAAACGGCGCCTGCGGGTCTGCGGCCGGTCCTGCGCGGTAATACGAGCCGTAGGAACTGACGGTCAGCCCAGCCTCGAGGGTATCCTGACGGACCTGCCGAGCCGTAGCGAGGCTGCCAGGGGGCACGTGGACATCTCCTCCCCACTCAATCGCCTCCAAACCCGCCTTGACGGCCAGCGCGATGATTTGTGGCGGCGTGAGAGTGCGAAAACTCACGGAAACCAGACCGGGGTGGATCATGCCCGGTGCGCCAGGGCTGTCGGATCAACTTCTTGGCTCAATGGCTCCCCCCGGGCATAGGCCACCAGTTCATCCGCTGCAAGGTGCCCCATGCGTTCGATATCATTGAACTTTGCACCGGCAAGATGCGGGGTCAGCACAACATTCGGCAGAGTCTGCAGGGGGTTGTCAGAAAGCATGGGTTCGGGGTCGGTGACATCCAGATACACTTGAATTCTCCCGCTTTTAGCCTCTTCGTACAGGGCTCTCTCGTCGATCAGTGAACCACGGGCGGTGTTGAGCAACAGGCAGCCGTCTTTCAGCAAAGGCAAGTTGGCTGCGTTGAGGCTGTGATAGGTTTCGGGAATTGACGGCGAGTGAAGTGATAAAATATCACAGACGCGCATCAACTCCTCCAAGGACCCCAATCGCCGCACCCCCAGGGACCGGCAGACTTCGTCGGTGGTAAAGGGATCGAAGGCAACCACTTCAACCTCGAAGGCCTGCAGCAGCTTCGCCACGTGCTGACCGATAAAGCCCAGCCCCACCAGACCCACCGTGAGGTGGTAAAGGGCTTTGCCGCATTTTTGTTTCAAGAGATACAACATCATCCCAAGACAGTGCTCGGCCACGCTCAAACCATTGGCCTGGGCCGCACTTGTGATGCGGATGCCCCGAGCCAGAACGGCAGGGGTTGCCAGGTGTTTCACACTGCCTGCCGCGTGGGCAATCAGCTTCAAGCCAGGGGCACCTTTCAGGGTGGCTTGGTCAAAGGGGAGGGTGCCCCAGGCCGTGATACAGGCTTCAGCCCCGGCCAGAACCTCGGCCGTATCCGACTGGGTCCACTCTTCGACGTCCTTGGTTTGCAGGGTGTAGTACGGCTTCAGCTTTTGAAGAACCGCTGGGGTCATGATGCGGTGGTACAGGTTCCGCCTGACAAGAACGGCGAGGGGCAGCTTCATAAAAACCTCCGCAACTGCTTCAGCAAATCCCGGCCCTCTTCCACCGACCCCGCGGTCAACTGAAAGATCACATTCCGCTTTTTCGGCCAGTTTCCGGCCAGCAAACGCTGGAGAGTTTTGCCCTCTTTGTCGTCTTGCAGTTGATACAAAATCAGGTTGCGCGGAGCCTTTTCTGACAGTTCCCACAGATCATGGTAATTCGGGTCAAAATCGAGGCCATGGATGTAGGGGTTTTTGAAAAACTCGTCGATCACCGTTCCGTGGGTGCCGCAGTAGTGCATGCGCCCGCCCCCGATCGATTGCATCAAACGCACATCCCGGGGAAAGACGTGGTCGACGTACATCTGCGGGCTGATCATGTGCATGGAACAGTTGCTGATGCGGGCTGCTCCCTTCCATAAAACGCCCCAGTCGAGAAAGTACTGCTTGTCCTGGCTGATCATGGCCTTGAGGTGGGGAACCAGCCGGATCATATAGTCAGTCACCTTGTCGAGCAGCAGATCCACCGCTTCTGGATCGTCAAAAAAGTCGGTGAGAATCTCGTTGCCCCGGATCAGGTGGGCCGAGTTGAACGCGCTCTGAATGTCGGGGTGCTGAATTTCAAACCCCTGGGGTAGATTCTCTTGGAAGACCTCGGTGAAGTGTTTGAGCTTTCCATACCAACCGGCATCCAGCGAAGGCAGTTCCCAATTCTCGATATCCCTGGCGTTTTTCAGGACATGATTCCCGGCGCAGGGCAGGCTGTTGTTCGGCACATACATTTCGCACCCGAAGGCGGCCGCAATCTGGGCCGTGCCAAAGTCGACCCGGACGGTCGGCAGGTAGTCGTCACCGATTTCCGAATGCATCCGCGATATGTCCAAAGCAGCCTTGAGCATGACGAGGGGATCAGCCAGTTTCTGTTCTACTGTGGGTCCGGGGACAGGAACGCTGATCAGGAGCTTGGGGGTGCTGTTTTCCGGATCGGTGTGCATGGTCCGGTATGCGGCTCGAAGGGCTTCAAACCTGGCCAGTTCCGAATCGTTGAATTTCTGGAAAGATAACATAGAATCAGAATACAGTCCTTTGATTTCAATAGGTTGTGCAAAAAAGATGGAATACTATGCGAATACGATGAAACTCGAACTCGGCAATTTGTCTATTTCTCACCATGCCGATTATGGCTGGAAGATGCAGGGCTTTCATTTTCACGATGCATACGAAATCTACTTGTCACTGACCGACGGCATTCAATACTTCGTCGAGGATCGGGTGTATTCCGTTTCCAAGGGTGATCTCTTTGTCTTCAATCACGAGGACATGCACCAGTCGGTGGTGCCAAAGGGATTGCTGTACGACCGGTGGGTTCTGACCTTTCTGCCCGAGGTAGTGGAGGGGTTGTCCACCGACCAGACCGATGTGCTGGCCTGTTTTCGAAAGCGGCCTTCAGGATTCTCCTGGCGGATGCGGTTGGACTCGGCGGCTTTGGCCCAGCTGGAGGGGTTGCTCCAAGCCCTTCTGGCGCTGGCTCAAACTCCTGCCCCCGGCAACGATGTGCGACAAAAGCTCGTGCTGACCGAAATCCTTTTGCTGGTGAACCGGCTCTACCACACCGACGTTCCCCTCGAGCCTCCGGAACTCGACCAGAATTCCCGGCGAGTGCAAGCGGTGGTGCAGTACATCCAGCGGAACCTGGCAGCAGACCTTGGCCGCACCGCGCTGGCCCGGCGGTTCTTTGTCAGTGGCTCCCACTTGGCGGCTTTGTTCCGAACGGTCACCGGTTCCAGCCTGGCCGACTACGTGATCAGCCGGAGAATGAACCGGGCCCGCGAACTTCTGAGAACAGGAATGGCTGTTTCAGAAGTCGGCCAGGCCGTCGGTTACCGCAACCATGCCCATTTCAGCCGCATGTTCAAAAGCCGTGTGGGGGTCACCCCGCGGGATTACCAAAACAGCTCGGTTCGCCCCTTCAGCCGCAACACCGCTTCCATAAAGTAATAGTCACCGTAGATGATGGGGGTGTCGTTGGGAAAGTCCTTACCCAGGTGGTGATAGGCGTGGGTTCCGTGGAGCAGAAGGCCCTCCTCCGATTTGTCCCAGGCTCCGCAAGTCTGATCAAGGGCCTGGACCATTTTGACGGCCGCGCCACGGTACAGAGCCTGCTCGTGTTCAGGGACATTGTCGGCAATCTCGAGAAGACCCGCTGCGGCAATCGCCCCGGCGGTGCTGTCTTTGTCGTTGCCTGCCAGGGGCGGCGAACGGAAGTCGACCCGGGGTACCCAGTCCTCGCAGATGTTGGCGATGAAGTAGTGCGCCACCCGTTTGGCCGCATCGAGGTACCGGGTCTCCTTGGTATATTTATGGCTGAGAGCAAAACCGTAAAGAGCCCAGGCTTGTCCGCGCGACCAGGAAGAACCCACGGCAAAGCCCTGGCCTCCCAGGGTTTCCACAACGTCGCCGGTTTCCGGGTCAAAGCACACAATATGATTGACCGACCCGTCGGGCCTCTGAACCGCGCGGATGGCTGTGTCGGCATGGGCTCGTGCAATATGGGCAAAGCGCTGGTCTTTGGTGACTTCTGAGGCCCAGAAGAGAAGGGGCAGATTCATCAGACAGTCGACGATGGCCCAGCCCACCTTGTCGTCGTTCCAGGCTCGGATATAGCCGCCCTTAAGGTTGAAGCGTGACGACAAAGTCGCGGCCGCCAGCAGGGCTCTGCGCCGCGACTGGTCGTTGCCCGTCAGCTTGTAGTCGGCGACAGCGGTCAGCGACCACATAAAACCCACGTCGTGGTGCAGCCCGTCAAAACGCTGCAGCGCCACGTCCATCTGCTTTTCGCACGACTCGGCAGTCTGCCGGAAAAACTCGTCCTTGGTTTCGCGGTAGGCCAGCCATAACTGGCCTGACCAAAATGAGTTTGTCCACCAGTTGAGGGGTTCTTCGCGCCCGGCAAAGTCCTGGTACTTCCCGTTGATCGACACAAAGGGAAAGGTAGCGCCAATGCGGCGGCTGGTCTTGGCCAGCTTGGTCAGAATGCGGTTTGAGAGATCATCCATTGCCATGGTTTATTCCTTGACGGCGCCGGAGAGCGCGCCTTTGACGAAGTAGCGTTGCAAGAAGGGGTAGAAGAACAACACGGGGAGGGTACCGATCACGATGCCAGCGTACCTAACCGATTGGGCTAACATCATCATGTCTGCGTTGTCATTACCTGCCATCATGGCACCTGAATCCCCGTCGATGAGCATTTCGCGGAGAATGACCTGAATGGGGAACAACTCTTTGTCCTTCAGGAAGATGGAGGCGAAAAACCATCCGTTCCACCGGTCGAGGGCGTAGTAAAGCACGATGACGGCAATCATGGGCATAACCAGGGGGATGGTGATCTTAAACAAGATGGTGAAGTGTCCAGCGCCGTCGATACGGGCCGATTCGTCCAAGCTGGCCGGTACCCCCTCGAAAGCGGTCCGCAGAATGATCAGGTTGAACGTGTTGATGGCAAAGGGGATAATCAACGAAGCGTATGAGTTGTACATGCCAAACCCCCGGATGGTCAGGTACAGTGGCACCAAGCCGCCCGAGAACAACATGGTGAAGATGATGAACATGGTGAAAAACTTGGTCAGCTTGGCGTAGCGTTTGGAAAGCACGTAGGCCGCGATGGCCGTCATAACGATGTTCACGCTGACGCCACCGATGATGAGTAGCCCCGAATTGATCAAGCCGCTAATGATGTACTGGTTACGGAACAAGTATTCAAAGGGCTCAAAGCTGAACCCCAAAGGATAGAGGATTAAGCCTCGATGGGCGACCAGCTCGGCAGGCTCGCTGACCGAGGCGAAGAGCACGTGGATCAGCGGATACAAGGTCACTACAAGAAAAACAAGCATAAATACCGTGATGAGGTTGGAACCAATTTTTTCAGAAAAGGATTGTTTCTTTAGCATGCGCTGCTCCTACCATAGACTCGACTGGGTGACTTTCTTGCTCAGCTTGTTGGCCATCAAGAGCAGAACGAGATTGATCACTGAGTTGAACAACCCGACGGCCGATGCATAGCTCCATTGGAAGTCAATGAGTCCTTTACGGTAGACGAAAGACGAGATAACGTCAGAGGTTTCGTAGTTGATGGGGTTGTATAAAAGAATGATTTTCTCAAAACCGACGTTCATGATATTGCCTACCCGTAGGATAAACATGACCACGATGGTCGGAAGGATGCACGGAATCGTGATTTTCAACAACTTCTGCCACTGCCCGGCTCCGTCGATCTCGGCGGCTTCGTAAAGGGTTTGGTCGATGGCCATCAGTGCCGCAATGTAAATGATCGAGTCCCAGCCCACGTTCTGCCAAATTCCTGAAAGGATGTAAATGGGGCGGAACAACTCGGGCTTTTGCAACATACCCAAACCATCGTAACCCAAGCCCATCATCAATTGATTGATGATGCCGTTCATGCTGGTGAAGTCCTTCACCATACCGATGACGATGACCAAGGAGATAAAGTGGGGGAAGACCGAAATGGTTTTCACCAGACTGGAAAGATTTTTGGACCGTAGTTCATTGATGAGGAGGGCGAGGATGATGGGAGTGGTGAACTCAAAGGCTAATGAAAGGAAACTAATGATGAGGGTGTTTCCAACCACTCGGTAAAAGTAGAAACTATCGAAAAACGAAAGAAAATTGTCAAAACCGACGAAGTCACTTCCAAAGAGGCCTTTCATGGGGCTGTAGTCCTGGAAGGCCATAATGGCACCGTACATCGGTAGATAATGAAACAAGAGATAATACACGATCACGGGGATCATCAGAATGTAAAGGGAGCGGTTCTGAAACAAATCCCACGAAAGGGAGTTTTTGTTGATCAGCTTTCCAGGTTTGTTCTTCGCCATGGTGTGGTTCCTTTCGTCCCCGGACGGAATTGTCCGGGGGTGGATGGTTCAGTGATCAGAAAGGATCAGCGCTTCAAATAGTCGTTGTAGGACTTCTGGTAGATGGCGATGGCCCGGTCGATCTTCAGGTTCTTCAGGTTGGCCATGTACTTGTCGAAGTTCTCCACGGGCTCGGCGCCGATGACGAACTTGATGAAGGCTTCGTCGACGTAGGTGTTCACTTCGGACATGATTTTCGACATTTCGTTGATGTCAGCCTTGTCGGGGGAAATATTGGGGAACTGGTGCTTGGCCGCGTCAGTATTGCTCCAGGCGGTCAACGCCGTTTTCTGCTCGGGCAAAAGGAAGTACTGCTCGGCGTAGCGCTTGTCCTGCAGGAAGGGACCACCGGAGGAACCGCGGATCATTTCGCCCATGGCTTCGTTCAACGAAAGTGTGGGGTTCTTCATGATAAAGTCAGTGTAGGTGGGGTACCCGTTGACCATGTTGTAGCTCAAACCAGGGGTGCCGAAGTTGTAGAACAGGGCACCTTCTTTCGAGTAGCCATAGTCTAGCCAGCGAACGGCGGTTTCCAGGCTCTTGGTCTTGGTAGAAATAGCCACGGCCGTACCGTTGTAAGCCAGGTCCATCTGACCGCTCCAAGGCTTATCACCCTTCTTTAGGACGGGATAGGGAGCGCCAACGAACTTAGCCTTGGGATCCTTTTCCGCCATCAGTTTCACCAGGTAACCGATTCCGGCGCCAACGTTCCCCACGGTGGCACCTGACTCGCCAGCGACGTACAGAGCGTCGCGCTGCTTGCTGTCAGCCAAGGCGAAGTTGGGGTCGATCAGTCCCGCCTTGTACCAGCCGGCAAAGAGTTTCAGGAAATCCTTGTACTGGGGGTCAGCTGGACCAAACTTCACCTTGCCGTTGTCGATGTACCAACCTTTCACCGTTTTGTAAGCACCAGAGAAGGCTGGGCTGGCCCAAGCAGCGTTGGTGGCTCCCCAGTAGGGTGCCATGGCAAAAGGTGCCGTGGCTCCCTTCTTTTCCTTGAAGGCCTTGAGCATGACTTCCCAATCGGCGATGGTTTCAGGAACCTTCAGTTTCAGCTCGTCCAGCCAGTCTTGGCGGATAATGGGTCCTTGGAACACCATGAGGTAGGGGTCGGTGCGGATGAACGGAAAGGCGTAGTAGTTGCCTTCGTCGCTCTTGACCATTTTGTCGACTTCGGGGTGGGCCTTGAGGTAGGCCATCAGGTTGGGGGCCCATTTCGCAAAGGCTTCGTTCAGGCGGGTGATGTACCCGTCCTTAATGGCCTTATCAGGACCGCCAGGAATTTTGGTCAAGAAGTTGTTTTCAATCAGATCGGGGAGATCTCCTGAAGCCAGCATCAAGTTGAAGCTCTGGTCGAACTGGGCGGGGACGGGGTGGGTATAGATGACGTTCACTCCCGTGCGCTTGGCGAGTTCCATACCAAAGGGAGTGTCGCCCAAGGTCTTGTAGCGGGCTGACCAGGCGGTGTTGACACCCATCCAATAGGTGAGGCTTGGGGCATTCTTGAGCGGGTAGCTCTGGGCGGACGCCTGAAAGGCACCGGCCAAAAACAGGACACCCGCAATCAATAGTGAACTGATTCGCAATCTCTTCATGAGATCCTCCTGAAAGAAAACTTACCTTATGGTGCGGCGAGTCTTCGAATCAGGAAATGGTCAAAAAAGAGAACATCATGGCCAGTTCAGCTTGCTGTCACGGTCAAAAAGTGAACAAACGTGGATAAAAACAGGAATTCTCCGCTATTTTGCGGTCTCCCTGTACTTTCCAGGGGTGACACCGGTGAACTTCCGGAAGATGCGGATAAAGGTTTTCACATCGAGAAAGCCACAGGCCAACCCAGTCTCCTGAAGGTTCGTACCGGAGGTGCGCAAAAGGATTTTGGCTTGTTCGATGCGAATCCGGTTCAAATAGTCGAAAATTCCCTCTTCCATGTTTTCGCGGAACAACCGTGACAGGTATGCCGGTGTTAGATTATGAACCTCGGCCATCTTGGTCAGATTTAAGGAGGGATCGCGAAACTGCGCCTGAAGGTAGGAACAGACCTGCTGGATAAACTGACGGTTGGCGCTGGTTTTCAGCTGCAGGGTGTGGTCCTGGTTCCAGTCGCGGGCATATTGGCAGGCGTTCCCGATGACGACATGCATGCCCTGGCGGACCCGGTCCAGCTGGGGACTCTGGGCCAGAATCGGAATTGACTCAAACAGACTTGTAAACGTCTCATCGCCCTCCGAAAGTTCCGTCAGCGCTTTCATAATGGTGGCACTCACATCCCAGATCAACGCCTGGGCTGCCATAGCGGATAACCGGGGACCTGTCGGCCGGGTGTTCTCGTCAATGATTTCATCCACAATTCCCATGGCCGTTTTTTCATCCCCGGCTTTAATGACCGTCATCAGTTTGATTTCGCGTTCGGCATCGTAGTGGTACAAGGCGGCCGGCTTTTCCAACTTCAACTCGTCCCAGGTAAAAGGATGGTCCCCACCGACCACAAACCGGTATTCCAGGGCGGTTTTGGCCTGCTGCCAGGCGGTGGGAATGGCAGAAACACTGTGGACGACGGAACTGAACGCACTGGCAAATTTCAGCTGGGGGTAGCCGAGCCGCTCCCGGAGCTGCTGTCCACAAAGAATCACCCGCTCCTGCAGGTCTGTCAGGGTTTCCGGGGTGGCGTCGTTCTGGAGACAGAGCAGATAGGTCATGGGATTGTCTTCGGGAGCCCTGAGAACCAGGGCTGCGGATTCCATCTGGTGTTCCAGCTCGTGTTGGAACACTTCGGGAATTTTCCCGCCGCTTTCCCCGTCGTCGTGAAAGTGCACCAGGTAGACCAGGAATTCCGGTATCGTAAAAGTCAGATCGAGAGCGCTCAGGCTGTCCTCGAGGCTGATGCCTGTCTCCCCCTGGCCTCTCAACAACCGTGCCACCAGGTTCTGCCGCAGTGGTTCCTTGTTCCGTTCGAACCTGTCCTGTACCCGCTGGACCGCGCGGTGGATCTGGCTGAATTCGTCTTCATCTGCGGAAACCCTCGAGTCCCTGCCGGAAAGACTCTGAACCAGGCGGCTGACGGGACCGTAGTTTCGCCGCACGAGGTAGGCCGTCAGAAAGAAGCCCAATACCAGACAGGCCAGGAGGCCTGTCAGAGTGATCAGCTGGGCGAACAGCAGTTTTTCCTTGAGGATGGAATCGGGGACCAGCAGTTGGACCGTCCACCCAAACTGCCGGGTGTTCCTCTGCAAGACGGTGTAGTCCTCGCCGCCGATCTGTACGCCTTTCTGCCCGTTTTGGTCCTCAAGCCACGGTAGTTCCAGTGAGGTGACGATCACCTGGCCTTTTTCATTGAGAATCCGGATTTCGGAACGGCTGGCCTTGATGGTGGCGTGGAGGCTGTCGATGATGGTGTCCCGGTTGACCAAGACTCCGATGACCGCGTCGATGGGGCTGGAGGCACCCGCCGGCAGTGACTGCAGGATGGCGACGGCCTGCTGAGGCTGTCCCAAGGCATCCTTATAAACGACTGGCACTGATCCGCCCTCATGGCGCACGGCCAGGACGGCACTCAGGCTTTCCTGGTTGATCCCCGGTCCTTCAAAGTAGGATTCCTGAAATCTGTCGAAGTGGTACGAGTAGCGGGGGATGAGCACGGTTTTTAGGTTGGGCAGCGCCAGAAAGAAGAAATCGGAGAACCGGCTGTAGCCGTTGAAAATGGCCATTCGGTCAGCGAGGCGGACCATGTCGAAACGCTTGGAACCGTCGTTTAGGCGGGTCTGATTCATCAGAGATAGGGTGAGAGGATCCCAGGTGATGTCGTTGAACATGCGGCCGACATAATCCAGCTTGCCATCAATCTCCTTGCCCATCAGATCGACCAGGGTGGCGCTGGATTCCGCCAGCTGGTCCTCCAGAACTCTTGAAATGGTCCAAGACACCATTAAGAAGACCAAGATGGGAACAGCCAGAAGAGCCATATAGGAGAAAATCCAGGTTAAACGGATCGAGGGCGAACGCATATCGTGTCGAGCCTAACCCCGGGGAGGGGCTCCTAGCAAGGCCTTGTAAGCACGGTTGAACGACCGAAGGCTGGTAAAACCGCATTCGTGGGCCACATCGATCACCTTTCGCGAGGGGTCGGTCAGCAGCCTACGGGCCGCCTGCACCCTCAAACCGTTCAGATAGGCCCGGAAATGCATGCCTACGGTGGGTGAGAACTGGTGCGAAAAGGCCCAGGGACTAAGGGCCACTTGGGAGGCCACTTGTTCCATGGTGAGGTCTTCCCGAAAATTCTGAGCAAGGTAGTCGAGCGCCTTCTGCATCCGTAAACGCTGCATGCCTGTGCCGATTCCCGACGTCTTGGGAAACAGCGCCCGCCCGATGAGGGTGCTCAGAACCGCCGTATGACCCAAGACGGCCTGTTCCCAATCCTGGCTCCTGTCGGTGAATTCCTGATGGATCTGCCGGATAACCAGTCCCGCCTTGTCACCGGGGAGCGACCGGGGACCCTGGGCTTCCTGCGGGTAGGTCAGCCATTCGGCAGCGTCACGCACCAGTTCGGGACGGAAAATCAGGATGATGATGGTCGATTCACCGCTGCGGGCATAATAATGGATGTCCTGTGAGGCCGAAACACCGATTTGGCCTGGCCCTAGCAGAATCTCCTTTTGATTGACACCCAGAATCAGCTGCCCCTCCAGCACCAGCAGGACTTCGACTTCGTCGTGCCAGTGGGCCATAAACTGCATATTGCGGCTGATATGGGCTGAATAGGGAAACTGAGCGTTTTCATACCGGCGGATCTCATGGTCGGCGTGCATAGCAAGTATTGTCCAGCATTGGGCAAGTTCCGGCAAGCGAAAAAGAAGGGTTCGTCCTACGCTGACTGCATGAAGAAAGCACTGATATTTTGGGGTGGCTGGGACGGCCACGAACCGCAGAAGATTGCTGAGCTGTATCGCACCCTTCTGCTGAAAAATGGTTACGAAGTTGAGGTCCAGTCGACGCTGGAGCGTCTGGACGATGAGGTCCGCCTCAAGGCGTTTGACCTGATTCTTCCCATGTGGACCATGGGCAAAATTGAAAAAGAAGCAGTCAAGGCTCTGACTGCGGCCGTTGAGTCCGGGGTCGGTCTGGCCGGCTGTCACGGCGGCATGTGCGACGCCTTCCGCGAGAGCACCGAGTGGCAGTTTATGACCGGCGGTCAGTGGGTGGCTCACCCCGGCAACGACGGCACCGAGTATACCGTGCGGGTTCTCAAGGGCTCGCACCCCATTGTCGAGGGAATCGGCGATTTCACCATCCAGTCGGAGCAGTACTACATGCATGTGGATCCAGCCAACCGGGTGATGGCTGTCACCGAGTTTCCTGTTGCAGACGGTCCCCATGTGCCTAACGGCCGTGTCGACATGCCCGTCGTTTGGACGAAGGCCTGGGGCAAGGGGCGGGTGTTCTACACAGCCCTGGGTCACCACGAAGACATCTTGGCGGCCGAACCGGCCCGCACCATCATGGAAAGGGGAATGTTATGGGCAGCGCGATAAGCAAAACCGGGGTTGGAATCATCGGTTGCGGCAACATCAGCGGCATCTACCTGAAGAATCTGACTTCGGTGTTCAGCAACGTGGAACTGAAAGCGGTTGCCGATTTGGACCCTTCCCGGGCAAAGGCTAAAGCGGAAGAGTTTCCCGGCGTCAAGGCTTTGACCGTTGAGCAACTCTTGGCCGATCCGTCCATTTCTGTTGTGGTCAACCTGACCATACCCCTGGCTCACGCCACGGTCGGCAGGGCCATTCTCAAGGCTGGGAAGAGTCTGTATGTCGAGAAACCGCTTGCGGTGGAACTGGCAGACGGCGAAGAGCTGGTAAGACTGGCCGCCGAGAAAAAGGTTCGCATCGGGGCGGCTCCCGACACCTTCTTGGGTGCCGGTATTCAGACCTGCCGAAAGCTCATCGAAGACGGCTGGATCGGCACGCCCATCGGAGGCTCTGCGTTCATGCTCTGCGGCGGTCACGAAGGCTGGCATCCCGATCCCGCTTTTTACTACAAACCCGGCGCCGGTCCGATGTTCGACATGGGGCCCTACTACCTGACGGCCCTGACGGCCCTTTTGGGACCTGTCAAGTCACTGATGGGAAGCGCCAAGAAAAGTTTCGCCACCCGGACCATCGGCAGCCAGCCCAAAAAGGGCGAGATTGTCACGGTCGAGGTTCCCACCCATGTCAGCGCCATTCTCGAGTTCGAGGCCGGGGCCAGTGTGACCATCAGCACCAGCTTCGACGCCTTTGGCGGTACCAGCCACGTTCCCATCGAAATCTACGGCAGCGAAGGCACCTTGCAGGTTCCCGACCCCAACACCTTCGGCGGTCCCATCCGGTTCCGTAAAAAAGGGTCGAAGGAGTGGACCGAGTTGCCGCTGCTGTTCGGGTACGCCGAGAATTCCCGGGGACTGGGGGTCAGTGATCTGGCAACAGGCTTGGTCGAAGGGAAACCGCACCGCGCCGACGGGGCTCTGGCTTTGCATGTTCTGGAAATCATGCACGGCATCCACCGCTCGGCCGAGTCGGGAGCCCGCTACACGATCAAGAACAGCTGCCACAAACCCGAGGGTTTACTTTCCTAGCCAGCCCAGGCGACGGCTGATGGACTTGGCGGTTTCGACAACCAGGTCGCTGATGCGCGCCTCGGGCTCGGGCCGGATGACAGACAGGTCGCCCGAGGCGCTCAGCGCGGCCACGGTTTTACCGGTGAAGTCGCGGATGGGTGCCCCAATACAACGGATGCCCGGTTCATGCTCCTCGTCGTCCAAGGCCCAGCCTCGCTGGCGGGCCAGGGCGACGTCGGCCAGGAACGCCTCGGGTGTGGTGCGGGTGGTGGGCGTGAAGCGTTCATAGCTCATGGATCGCGCCAGGTTCTGAAGAGACTCGGACGTAAAATCGGCAACCAGGCACTTACCCAGGGCCGAGCACGAGACCGGAATTCGTTTGCCGATCTGGGAATACATTCGAAGGTGGGCGCGGGGTTCAATCTTCTCGATGTAGACTGCCTCGGCACCGGCCAGAATGGCCAGGTGGACAGGCTGGTCGAGGGTGGCGGCCAACTTGCGCAGGTAGGGCCCTGCCTCGGTTTTCAGCTCAACCTGGTTGAGCCGCAGGCTGGCCAGCTCGATAAACTTGAGGCCCAGGGTGTACACCGAGCGTGCCTCGTCCTTTTCAATATAGCCCTGCGAAACGAGGTGGCTGAGAAGTCGGTGCACCGTGCTCTTGTGGAGCCCCACCCGCACCCCGATTTCGGTGACTCCGAACCCTTCGCTGTGCAGGGCAAGCAACTCAATGATTTTCAACGCCCTGTCCAACGTCTGGACAACAGCACCGGGTTTTTCCTGGTCTGACATAGGTTCGACCCTACCCCGAGTGCCGTATCCTGTCAAGGTTGTTTCATTAGGTAAAACAGTGCTCCCTCTGGGTGGAACTTTCCTGGTCCTGTTGCCGCTCAAGAGTACCGTATGCTACCTTTCGCGGAGGGAGCGTTGCAATGATTCTTTGTGTCTGCCTCAACCCCGTCCTTCAAAAAACGCTGGTGTTTCGAAGCCTTGTTCCGGGGGAGGTGAACCGCACGGCGCTGCATCGTGTCGATGCTTCTGGCAAGGGACTCAATGTGGCACGGGTTCTCACCGAGTCCGGTATCGGAGCGATCCACCTGACCCAGGCCGGAGGGGTCAACCGCGACTGGTTTTTGGCAATGTGCGCCTCCGACGGCATCGACGTGAGAACCGCCGATTCGGGGTCTGAAATCCGATTCTGCTACACCGTGATTGACGAAATATCAGGCCACGCCACCGAGCTGGTCGAGGAGGCTGCCGCTGTGTCACCGGGCACCGGAGAACGGGTTCTCGCGCTGTTCGACGCCACCCTGCCTGAATGCCGCGCTGTGGTGATCTCGGGCACCAAGGCCGCCGGGTTTGATACCCAGGTCATTCCCGAAATGGCACGGCGGACCCACGCTGCCGGCCTTCCCCTGATCCTCGATGTGAAGGGGGACGACCTCTTGGCGAGCCTGGCGCACCGGCCCCTCGTGGTCAAACCCAACTTGTCGGAGTTTCTGACTACCTGGCCGGTCCCTGAGGCCGGGGCGGACGTTCGTGCCCATGCCCAAAACGTGGCGAGGGAGTTATCGATCAAATTCGGCACCCATCTGGTCCTCACCCGGGGATCAAAACCGACGTGGTACTGGAATGGTGAGTTCCTGGCCGAGGAGCCGGTAGGCCTCCGAAAAGCGCTGAACCCCACAGGTTCGGGCGACTCCTTTACGGCTGGTCTCGCTGCTGTCCTGGTAGAGGGTGGGTCCCTGGTCGAAGGCCTTCGCAGGGGAACCTTGTGGGGAGGCCTCAACGCCGAAAAGCTCAAACCAGGGTCAATTCTTTCCTAAACCCCCTTGCCTTCGAGTACACTTTAACCTGTAAACTCGCATTAAGAGGTGCCTGGTTATGATGTATCGAACGTTGGCCGGAGAAAAGGTCTCCCAACTCGGGTTTGGAGCGATGCGGTTGCCGCAGAAAGACGGAGCCATCGACCAGGCGGAAGCGATTTGGATGATCCGCCGGGCCATCGACGCCGGTGTGAACTACGTCGACACCGCGTGGCCCTATCACGGGGGTGAAAGCGAAGTCGTGGTGGGAAAGGCCCTGCTTGACGGCTACCGCAACCGGACCTTTCTGGCCACCAAATCGCCGCTGTGGCTGATTCAGAAGCCCGCCGACTTCGAGGAATACCTGGACAAGCAGTTGGCCCGGCTGCAAACCGACCACATCGATTTCTATATGCTTCATGCCATGGATGCAGCGCGCTGGAAGATGTGCCAGGATTTTGACGCCATCGGGTTTTGCGAACGGGCCAAAATAGCAGGGAAGATCCGTCATTTCGGATTCTCGTTCCACGATGAAGCTCCGGTTTTCAACACCGTACTGGACGCCTACCCCTGGGAATTCTGTCAGATTCAATACAACCTTCTCGACCGCGGTTTTCAGGCGGGGCAGGCGGGTCTGGACAGGGCGGTGGCCCGTGGCACCGATGTGATCGTCATGGAGCCACTGCGCGGCGGGAACCTGGCTGGCCCCATTCCTGTCAACGTTCAGGCCCGCTACGACCAGGCCCGGGTGGAACGTTCGCCGGTCGATTGGTGTCTGCGGTGGGTGTGGGACAAGGCAGGTGTGGCTACGGTTTTGAGCGGAATGAGCCACCGGGACCAGCTGGAGGAAAACCTGCACATCGCCGGTGCTGCCTCACCAGGCTGCCTGGCCCCCGAAGAACGCGTGATGCTCGAAGAAGTCGAGGCCGAGTACCGGCGACTGATTGAAGTGAACTGCACCGCCTGCCGCTACTGCATGCCCTGTCCCCACGGTGTGGATATTCCCCGCAACTTTGCCGTGTTCAATTCCTATGCGATGTTTGACCGCAGCGCCGCCGCCAAGGGCGGATACAACTGGATAGGGGACAAGGAAAAGGCGCACCAGTGCGTCGACTGCGGGGAGTGCGAACCACTGTGTCCCCAGCATCTGCCCATCCGTCAGGACCTCAAGCGCGTGGTGGCCGCTCTGGGGAGCTGAAGGAAATGCTTCGACCGAAAGCCGATCCTGTTCCTATTCTGCTGATCTGTTCATTCTTCTTCAGTGTCTCCATGGGTGCTGTCAACTACTCTATCCTTTTCTATCTGAAGGATTTATTTCAGGCAGACAAGGGTCTGATCGGTTTGGCCGTCTCGCTTCAGGGCCTGGTGTATGTCGCAGCGATGCTCATCCTGTTGAAATGGAACCTCCGATCGTTCCGAACGGGGATTCTGACCGGTATCCTTTGGGCTCCCATCTGTATTGCAGTCTACCTCGTTGTTCCTTTTCTTGGGGTAACACTGGTGTTTCATGCCGTGTTCGGTGTGAGCATGGCTTTGTTCTGGCCCCGCATGGGGGCTTGGATTTCGAAAGGAAAAGACGGTGCTGACCTGGGTCGAATTATGGGCCGGTTCAATTTGGCCTGGTCCAGCGGCGGTATCCTGGCCCCTTTGATGGGCGGACTTCTGTTGACCGCCGACGTCCGGCTGCCCTTTATCGTGGGCATTGTCATGGCAGTTCTGATTTTCGCTGTCGCGTATCTGGGCCTGGCAAAAGACCTTGTGAAACCAGCTGCGGCTGAAAAGACCGCCCTCCCTCGGGCCGGGTCCTTCAAGACGCCGCTGCGGTTTCCTGCCAGGCTGGGAATGATCTCCCTCACCTTTTTTGTGGGGACACTGATGAATATCTACCCGGTTTATGCCCGCGATGCCTTCCACATCAACGAAGCCCTGATCGCGACCTTTCTGATGGCCCGGATGACGGTCAATGCTCTTGGATTTATTCTCTGGAGCCGCCTGAAGTTCTGGCACTTTCAACCCTGGGTCATTCCAGGAGTCCAGGCCGGTCTCGCGTTGTTGGCGCTGCTGTTCCCTCTGGCGGGTAACCCGGTTCTGGTTTTCATCCTTTACGCCTTCGTAGGAGCGTTGTTCAGCTTTCAATACAGCTTTGTCCAGTTTCACAACAACGCCGGGTACAACGATAGGACCAGGGGCAACACCTTGCACGAAATCGTGATCAACACCGGCTACATTCTGGGAAATCTCACCTGCGGCTGGGTGAGCGAGACCTTCTCTATGAACGCCGCCTTTGTCTGGACCGCCGGGGTCGTTCTGGCACTGGGAATCGCCCAGCTGGTGCTGCTGGGACCGCGCCTCAAAGGTGGCAAGGCGTACTGCCAGGCCGAGGTGCAATCTTAGGAGAACTCAAACGAGAGTTCCCAATGGCTCGCGGTTTCTTCATAGACAAAATCCACCAGCCAAACCGGTACCGATGCTCCGTGGTGTTCCAGGTAGTGCTCGACGACTACCTCGATGCGGGTGGGGGGACGGTCGGCCTTGAGAGTGAGGATGCCTTGAATTCCCTGGATGACAACCGAGGACGAGTCCGTTTTGGTGACTTCGAGTTCGGTGACAAACCGCTCCCTCAGGGTGTGGAACCCCGAGGTTGGGAAATCATAGGTGTCTTTCAGCTTGAGCCAGGGAAGGGGACCGGTGTTCACCCCAAAGGTGCGAATCAGGCTTTGAGGTCCCACGGGGTAGGCCCCGGCCAAGTCCATAGAAAACTCATGGTCATCGCCATCGTGCCGGTGTCGGGTCTGTTTCGCGGCAAAACTCTTGCCAAAAGCTTGTTCCACCCCATCAATCAGGGGAACCGAATGTCCCCTTGAGGCGTTGACCAAGAGATCATACCGCCCCGGTCCAAAGTAGGCTCGATCGTACAGACCTGCCCCCAGGTCTGCTAGAAAAGTATCTTGCCCTCGCACCAGGAGGAACGAGCCAATGTCGTTGTGGTTGTGGGGTTCCTCGTTGTGCCCCCCCTTAGCCGCGAAGCCAAACGAGGGCTGACCCGCCTTGCGGACCACCAACCATTGGGCGTCGGGGAAGTAGTGGTGTCCGTCGGTGGTCTCTTCGTTCATCAGTGGAGCGTCGGGGTTGAACCAGACAAAATCCCGCACATGCTTGCACCAGCGTCGGGCATGGTCCTCTACCAAAGTTTCGGCCACTTCTAGCCCCGGAAGCTTCATACCAGGAACAAATCCCGCCAGGTAAGAACTCACCCCCAGGGGATAACGGTAGGGTGGAAAGGAGTCGGCAAAGGAGACCAAAGCCCGGCCAAATAGCCGGCTGCGCTGGGGAAAAAGACAGATGGCTTCGATCTTGGCCTTCACCAGGGGGGCGCGCAGCAAATCGACCCGGCCGCCGGTACGCCGGGCCAAAAGGTCGGCAAACGACACGTAGAACGAAAACCCGTAAATCCAATACCCCATACCCTCGGTGCAGGCTCCGTCTTCGGCAAACCCCTCGAGGTAGTGGGACAGGGGACCCGCCAGCTTGGTAAGGATGGCTGCCAGTCGCCGAGGGTCTTCGACCAGATACAAAGCCGCTGCCCCCACACTGCCGGCGCAGACGGCCGCCCAGTTGCTGGTAGTCGAACTCCATTGGTAGTCAAAGGTGTTGTCGGCCCACGAATCGACCACCCGGTCTAGAACCTCCCGCTTGATTCGGTGACACAACTCGGGGGCCAACCGATGGCCCAACAGGTTTCGGATTTCGGAAAGAGCGAAGGCCGTTTCGGAGGCAAACAGGTCGACGAAGTGGCGGTGGTCCCACTGGCCTTCGGCAGGTTGGAGCGGCATGTGGGCCGGAAAACACCACGAATACTCATCGCAAATGGCCCAGAGGCAGTTTTCCAGGGCCGTCAGGTATTTCGTCTCACCACCGGCCAAGATGGCGAGGGCGTAGGTTTCGAGCTTCTGCCTCTGGTTAAAGTACCGGGTTTCGTAGTCCAGACGGTCGCCGTCCCGGTAGTAGCGCATAAAGTGCTGGAACGTGTTGGGTTCGAAGGGTTGCTGGAGCAGTTTTTCGGCGGTGTCGAACAGGTCCGCCAGTTTTTGTTGGCCAAAGCTTGTCCGGCGAAGGCGATCCCAAGTGGTTGCCTCGAGCGCTTCTGACAGAATCGGCTGGGACGAAGGGGATTTGAGGGTTGCTTCGAGATTCTGAAAGAGTGAGAGCATGGGGGCATCTCCATAGGGGCATGGTTTGAATCCTCTCAGCTTACCCCGAAGGGCCTCTGAGGTCGAGACGTTCGTTTTGTGCCGTGGAATAATCTTTTATGGTCCCGAAACCAACCTTTACCAGGGCTGAAATCTGATCGAATCATAGGAGCCCTGAGTGAAGAAGACTTTCAGGCTGCTGGCCTCGCCGCGTAGAAATCCCCATGGGAGATCTTTTACTTCCCGTTCTCAATATCTCCGATAATCCTCTTCTTCGTCCTCGTCCTCGTCCTCATCTTCGAGCTCGGTCGCTGCGGTGGAGGCGTCGGTGGAACGGGCTTTTGCGTCGGCCCACACCACGGTGCTCCAAACCAGCAAGCCCAACAGGGTGGCACCGGGAGAGAAGGTGCAAAGGGATCGGTAGCCCCAGATGTTGGGCCATGAAGCTGCTTCCCAGGGGATCAAGGTGAGAATGGTGGCCATGGGTTTCCTCCTGAACAACGAATTCAGGATGATCGTTGCGCGGTCAACTATTCGCCATCGCTGCGGCGCCCCGTTTGCGGTACTGCAACGGGGTGACCCCGAAGCGACTTTTGAACAGCCTGTGGAACCAGCTGAGATTCTCAAAGCCGCACTCCAGGGACACCTCCAGGGTGCCCAGGGCGGTGGTGCACAGCAGCTGGGACGCCCGGTCCAGTCTTAATTCGTTGAGGAACTCGGTAGGGGTTTTCCCCATCAGACGCTTCATTTCGCGAGAGACATGTTCGGGGGAGCGTCCGGCAAGGAAGAAAAACCGGGGAAGACCTTGGATGAGGTCTTCTGGGTTGCGAACCTCGAGACAGGCGTGACGCAACCAATCGGGGGCACCCATGATGAGTGAATCCGAGTAGGGAAATCGAAGGATGGAGTAGAAATTGAGGAGCAGGTGGTGCAACTCGAAAAGTGTCCGGTTTTTGCCCGCGTTCTGGTGAAACAGGTTCACCGACCTCACCAAGGTTTCTCCGGCCAGGACTTGCGAACACGGTTGGGTCTCGGTGGAGCGGAAGTAGCCGTTTTCACCGGGAAAATACCGGTCTTCCAACTCAAGGGCAAGGCCAACAGGAAAGGCACAATTGAGAACCTCCAGCCCCTGGGGCCCCGCCACCAACAGGTGCTGGTCGGTGGGGCGGATCATCCAGAGACACCCTGGTACCAGCTCGTCTCTTTGTCCATTCAAAAGTTGCCACCCCTGGCCTGAACCGATCAAGGTCAATTCCCCGAAGTTGTGGTCGTGGAGGGGGAACCTCTCGTGGGGCTTGTAGGTGGTCAGTGAAAGGTGAAACACCGAACCCGGGAGTTGAATTTCTTCCCAAGAAAGATGACGCATAGACACTCCTGCATCATTTTAATACAGTTTTTTGGCACTAATGTACAGGACGACATCATATTTCCGCACTAGTGTTGAAACCATGGCAACCAACCGACCCCTCGATGTCTTAGGACTCGAATACGCCCTCAACTTTACCCGGGCTTACCAAGAAGGTTCGAGACACAACGCCTACCTTCGGGAGCAACTGTGTGAAGATGTCCAATTCCCGGCGGTTCTTGTCTCACCCCGGGCCACCGACTGGCTCTGCGGCAAGCGTTTGTACCCCGAGGTGGGCTATTCGCCCCAGTATGGCGGCATGGGCTACTATTTCAACTCCGCCGCGTGTTCTGGTCCCCAGGAACACTGGAACGAGCTCCGGGATTTTTGGGACAAGGAAGCCACCGCCGCTCAGTGTTGGCGAGAGTTTCCGGCGTTAGTCCGGGAGCGTTTGCCCCTGCAGTATGGGGGAGGCAACGGGGATTTGAGCAGTCCCGGTTACGCTCTGTTCCGGATTGCCGGTCTTCAACTCGATTACGGTAAACTCGTCAACCTCGGTGTTCCCGGCCTGGAAGAACTGGTCACCACGGCGCTGGAAAAGACCAGGGACGACGAGGGCCGCCAGTTCCTCGAAGCCACCCTTGCCTCGGTCAAACGCCTGAGCCGGTGTTTGCTCCATTGGAGGGCCGAAGCGGCCAAGCTCCCCGAAACGCCCCGGTCCCTTCGGCTACAAGAGGTACTCCAGGGTCTGACGGAACATGCGCCTCAGAGTTTCCACGAAGGTCTTCAGTTGGTGCTAGGGGTGCAAACCATCACCGGGACCATCAATTTTGGCCGGCTCGACATCGCCCTGGGTCCCCTTCTATGCCAAGATTTGGATTCGGGTTCGCTGTTGTGGTCAGAAGCCTTGGAGTTGATGCAGAACTTCTACACCATTTTGGAAGAGGAAATCGCGCATTGGGACGCCCGGATCATCGTGGGTGGCAAGGGTCGGGCCAACGAGGCCTCCGCTGACCGGTTTGCCTTGCTAGCCATTGAGACCACCGACAGCCTCAGCCTGCCACTGCCCCAGCTGACCCTTCGCTTTTACCAGGGCCAGAATCCGGAACTCCTTACCAAGGCCTACGATGTCATCGGCCATGGCAAGACTTTCCCCATGCTTTACAACGACGATGTGAATGTTCCAGCGGCAGCCAAGGCCTTCGGAGTGGACCAAGCAACCGCTGAGCAGTACATCCCCTTTGGCTGCGGCGAATACATCATTGATCACCAGAGTTGCGGCACCCCAAACTTCATCATCAACCTGCAGATGGCCCTCGAATTGGCCCTGAACCACGGAAAAAACCTAGCAGGACGTGCCATGGCCCCCGACTTGGGATGCCTCGAGAAGTATTCCTCCTTTGAAGAACTATGGCAGGTTTACACCAAGACCACCGAGTGGCTGGTAAACGCCGGAGCCCTGGGGCAAGGTTCCATTTATCAAACCACTGGTAGAGAATGTCCTTTCTCATTGATCAGCCTGTTGTACGATGATTGTGTGGCCCGTCAACGGCCTCTTTTAAGGGGAGGAATCCGATATCTGGGGGGTACTAATGAGACATACGGCAATAACAACACCGCCGACAGCCTCACCGCCTTGAACGAGCTGGTTTACAAGTTCAAGAAGTACTCCCGAGGCGATGTTTTGGCAGCCTTACGGGCGGACTGGGTAGGCTTTGAGGCCATGCGGGAGGACTTCAAGAACGCCCCCAAGTACGGCAACGACGAAGACCTCGCCGACAGCATGGTGCAGAAAGTGGACAATCATATCTGCCTTGAAACCCAAGCTGCGGCACGACAGACAAACCTTCATCACTTTCTGGTGGTCATCATTAACAACAACCACAACACGCTATGGGGAAAAACCACGGGGGCCTCTGCCGATGGTCGTCGCTACGGTGAGCCAATGGCCCCAGGGAACTCGGCCTCGGCCGGGTCAGACAAAAACGGCCTCACCGCCTTGCTTAACAGTCAGGCCAAGGTAGACCCCTCGGTCCACGCCGGAGCCGTGCAGAATGTCAAACTCTCATCGAGTTTTCCTCAAAAGAACCGCGACTTGTACCACGCCCTCTTCGCCGGCTATTGGAAGCAAGGCGGGGCCCAGACCATGGTCACCGTCACCAACCGCAAGGACTTGATGGCAGCCTTGGAACACCCCGAAAACTACGCCAATTTGTTGGTGCGGGTGGGCGGTTTCTCGGCTCGGTTCATCGACTTGGACAAGGCTACCCAACAGGAGATACTCTCCCGGACCGAGCATGGCTGAGACAAACGCCTCCACGGGCATCATCACCGACATCCACCGGACCTCGACGGTAGATGGTCCCGGAATTCGGACTACGGTGTTCACCAAAGGCTGCCCCCTGCGTTGCGTATGGTGTCACAATCCCGAAACCCAGAGCTTTTTCATCGAAAAGGGCTATGGGCGGGTGGTGTCGGTGGATGAGATTGTCGCTGAGTGCCTCAAGGACAGGGTGTACTACGAGCTCAGCGGCGGTGGGGTCACCTTGTCGGGGGGAGAGCCCCTCGCCCAGCCTGAATTCACCCTCGAGATCCTTCGCCGGATGAAAGAAGAGGGCATCCACACTACCTTGGACACCACTGGCTATGGCCCTTTGTCCGTGTACGAACGAAGCCTGGAATTTACTGACCTCTACCTGTTTGATTATAAGGCGGCCCCTGAGCAACATCTCGACCTCGTGGAATGTTTGTTAGCGCCTATTTTGAAGACCCTGGATTTTCTGGTGGCCCGGGGTGCCAATATCCTGCTCCGCTGTCCGATGATTCCAGGGCTCAACGACGATACCGATCACCTTCAGGCTATTGTGAACCTTGAGTCCCGATACCCTGGCTTGATGGGCATCGAGGTCCTCCCCTGGCACACCATGGGCAACGCCAAGTATGAAAAACTAGGTATACCGCTCGATCCCCGCCTTCCCAAAGAAAATGTTCCCCAGGAAACCAACGATGCCTACCGAGAATTCTTCCGAGACAAGGGCGCTAAAGCCATCCGCGTCATTGCCTAGTCCATTAAGGATCGATAAGGTTTTCTTCTGGAGAATAAGCGCAGCGATTTCGATGCGGATGCGGGTGAGGTAGGCCCGGGTTCCCCCGGCGGAAGGATATTTCCTCGTGACGGTGCCGTCCTGGTCCAGAAGGGTCAAGAGACGGCCGTTGCCACCTCCGACGGTCTTCTGATACGTTTATTCACAAAGAAGGAACATCATGAAGTTGAACGCCGCCCCGTTTCACCTGAGCCCAGAAGAAATCCGCTGGGTGGAAACCACTCTGGCAGGAATGACCGAAGACCAGAAGATCGGACAGCTGTTCTGCCTGATTGCCCGCGAAATCGACGAGGCCTCGATGGGCGAAATGCTGCGCAAGTATCAGCCCGGCGGACTGATGTGCCGTCCCATGCCCCTGGCCGAGGTGGTGGGGACCATCGCCTACCTTCAAACCCATTCGCCCGTTCCCATGCTGATCGCGGCCAACCTGGAAAAGGGCGGCAACGGGCTGATCGCCGAAGGAACCTTTTTGGGTTCGCCCATGGAAATCGCCGCCACCGGCGACGTGACCATGGCCGAAAAACTCGGCACTGTCTGCGGACGGGAAGGGAAGGCTGTGGGAGCCAACTGGGCCTTCGCGCCCATCATCGATATCGACTATAACTTCCGCAACCCCATCACCAACCTGCGCACCTTCGGGTCTGACCCCCAGCGCGTCAAAACCATGGGAGCGGCCTACGTCAAGGCTGTGCAGGCCCACGGCGTGGCCGCCTCGATCAAGCATTTTCCCGGCGACGGTGTCGACGAGCGCGATCAGCACCTGGTCACCAGCATCAACAGCCTCACCTGTGACGAATGGGACAAATCGTTCGGCGAAGTGTACAAGGCCAGCATTGAAGCCGGGGCGATGACCTGCATGATCGGCCATATTGCACAGCCCGCCTGGTCGAGGGTTCTCAGCCCCGGAATTCAGGACAAAGACATTCTGCCGGCTTCGCTGGCCCCCGAACTGCTGGGCGGCCTGCTGCGCGAGCGCTTGGGCTTCAACGGTCTGATCGTGACCGACGCCTCCACCATGGCCGGAATGGTCATCCCCATGCCCCGAAACCAGATGGTGCCGGCCTCCATTGCCGCTGGTTGCGATATGTTCCTGTTTGCCCGCAACCTCGAGGAAGACTACGCCTTTATGAAAAAGGGGGTGATGGACGGCGTCATTACACACGACCGCCTTAACGAAGCCGTCACCCGCATTCTGGCGCTGAAAGCCGCCCTCAAGCTTCCCGCCAAGGCCAAAGCCGGTCAACTGGCCCCCAAGGTTGACGAGGCTGCCCGCGCTTTCCCCTCGAAGGAACATCAGGGCTGGGCCCGCGACTGCGCCGACAAGGGCATCACCCTGGTCAAAGAGGAGTCGGGAGTCTTGCCTTTGACGGCAAAGCGCTACCCCCGGGTTCTGTTCTACGGCATTGAGTCACAGGCCGGTGTGGCCTACTCGGCGAGGGTTGGGGCCGTCGAGCTGCTGAAGCAGAAGCTCCAGGCCGAAGGGTTCCAAATCGATGTGTACGTTCCTTCTCCGGGTATGGAAGGCATGGCAACACCTACCTCTTCTGTGGTGGGCAAGTACGACGTGCTGGTGTACGTAGCCAACCTGTCGACCAAGAGCAACCAGACCGTAGTGCGCATCGAGTGGGCCCAGCCCATGGGAGCCAATGTGCCCATCTATATGACTTCGGTGCCCACGGTGTTCATTTCGTTAGAAAACCCCTACCATCTGCTCGACGTGCCCCGGGTGCGCACCTTTATCAATACCTACGGTTCCACCGATACCATTTTGGATTCACTGGTGAACAAGCTTGTCGGTCGTGATACCTTCCGGGGAACCAGTCCAGTGGATGCGTTCTGCGGACGGTGGGACACCCACCTATGAAGGAGACCTCCCTATGAGCATTACAGCGGTTATTTTTGATTTGGACGGCGTTATCGTTTCTACGGACGAATTTCATTTTCAGGCATGGAAGCGCTTGGCCGATGAGGCCGGAATTGTCTTCACCCGCCACGACAATGAAGCCCTGAGGGGCGTCAGCCGGGCCGAAAGTTTGGAGATCATTCTAGCGAAATCGAAGCGTCTCTGGTCTCAGGACGAGAAGAACCGGATGATGGAGACCAAGAACACATACTACCGCGACTCGCTGCAGACCCTCAGCCCCCAGGACATTCTGCCCGGGGTGATGCGCATTCTGAAAGAGTTGAAACAAGCCGGCGTCGCCATCGCCATCGGTTCCTCCAGCAAAAACACCCCTTTGATTCTGCAGAAGATCGGCTTGGCCTCTGCCTTTGACGCGGTTGCTGACGGCAACGACATCCAGAAGAGCAAGCCCGACCCCGAGGTGTTCCTTCTCGCCGCCCAGAGGCTGGGAAAGTCCCCGGCGGAATGCCTTGTGGTGGAAGACGCCGAGGCAGGGCTGATGGCCGCCCGAAGCGGGGGAATGCGGGTTTTGGGTGTGGGCGGCGCGGCCGCCTCGGCACTGGCCGACCTTTCGGCTCCGACGCTGGCGACGATGGAGGTTCAGACGCTGCTCAAAGGTGATCTCGATGCCGAAGAGGCCGTCGGGTTGCCGGCGATGTCCTGATGTCCGGTCCTGGGAGCCGGGCGCATGTTATAAGCCACGCCGTCGATCAGTTCCCACCGTTCATCGTCGGGCCACTCCCGGTAGTCCCGGTAGGTGTAGTGAAATTCCATCTTTCTCCTATTCTACCTCCCTGACAGGATTGAATCAAATTCCCAATGGGGTTTTCAGCAAGGCCTCCGAACCTGGGTTCCACGTATCAAACGAAAATACAAAGATTAGATTCGGACCTCGTCCCACAGGGGAATCGAAGACGCGGCCCCAGGCCGGGTGACCGTGATGGCAGCAGCCTGATTGGCGGTCTCAAGTGCTTTTCGGATGTCGAAACCCCGTTGGCGTGCAGCCAGGAAGTACCCCAGAAAGGTGTCGCCAGCCGCTGTGGTATCGACCACCTTCACGGATTGGCCCTTGACCCGGAGGCGTCCCTCGGAGGCCGAGTGGAAGACGACACCGTCGCCTCCCAGGGTCAAGACAATCTGCATATCGGGGTAGCGGATTGCCAGAGCGTCCAGCAACCGTTCGGGGGAACCTGAACAGCCAGCCAGGGCCTCGGCCTCGGTTTCGTTGACCACCAGAAGTGTTACCGCATCGAGGGGGTAGTCCAGAACTTCCGGCCCCATGGGAGCCGGGTTGAAGGCTACGGGAAGGCCCCGGGCCTTGGCTTCGGCAAGCAGGTACGATACGCCGCTGATTTCGTTCTGCGTCAAAATCCAATCGCCGGGACGGCAGGTGTCGAGGGCCGCGCGCAGTTCGTCGTGGGTCAGGGTCTTATTGGCCCCGGCAAACAGGAGAATGCTGTTCTGGCCCGTTGAGTCGACCTGAATGATGGCGCGGCCCGTGGGGCCGTCGGACTTCCGTACCCGGCTGGTGTCGACCCCGGCTTTCTCGAGCAGATCAAGCAGCCACAGGCCGTCGGCGCCGACCTTGCCCACGTGCGCCACCAAAGCGCCGGCCCGGCCCAGGGCTATCGACTGGTTGTTTCCCTTCCCTCCGGGGAAAATCTGGTAGCTTGAGGCTGCCAGGGTTTCCCCAGGTCGTAGAATATGGTCAACGGTATAAACATCGTCGATATTGAGTGACCCGAAGTTGATAATGGACATGATTGATTTCCCCCAAACCATTTTACGGATTCTCTGTGAGAGGATTTTACTTGTTTTGGGAGTCATTGTCGAAACCCGGAGTCCCCTCATCGACCCACCTTGCCGACTCAGAAAAGGACAGCACCTGGACTCCGGGGGCCGTGCGGACTTCGGAACCACCGTAGACCACGCATCCCGGCCAGGTACCCGGCACGTTCTTTGTGAACCAGTCCAATCCGCGCGACATTTCGGGAGCGTAGGTTTGCGACGCCTTGATCTCGAGGGGAACCGGTCTTCTCTCCACTTCGCGGATCAGGTCAACCTCATGGCCCTGGCTGTCACGGTAGAACGACAGGTGGGGCGGTTGGCCCCGGTTCAGAAGCGCCTTGAGGATTTCGACCACGACGAGATTCTCAAACAGATTCCCCATCAGAGGATCGCGGGAGGCCTGCTGTGGAGTGCCGATCTGAAGCAGAGCGGCCGCCAGTCCCGGTTCCGTGAAATAGACCTTAGGATTCTTCACCAGCCGCTTGCCGAGGTTGCTGAAGTAGGGCGGCAGGCGGAAAACAACAAACGAGGCCTCAAGGACGCTTAGCCAATGGCCCAGGGTGGTCGAGGACACACCGATGTCGTTGGCCAGCGCCGAGAGGTTGAGAATCTGCCCCACCCGCCCGGCAAGCAGCCGCAGGAAGATCTCGAACTTGGAAAGGTCCTTCAGCTGGATCAGCAGGCGCAGGTCTCGCTCCACATAGGTGGAAAGGTAGTCGAGGTAGGCCTGGTGCCAGGGCTGATTTTCGTGGTGAATGCGCGGGAGAAAGCCCTTGACCAGGCAGAGGTCGCGGTCCGGTGCGGAAGTCCCCAGCTCTTCCAACGAAAACGGCAGAAGGGTGAGCAGGCTGGTGCGGCCTGCCAGCGATTGGGACACTGCCTGGCCCAACAGCGGCTGATTGCTCCCCGTCAGGATGTATTGGCCGTGTCCGGCGTGTTGATCCACCCGGCCCTGCAGGTACGACAACAGTTCCGGAACCCTTTGGATCTCATCCAGAATGGCAGGGGTAGGATGCTGGTCCAGGAATCCACGGGGATCGCTCTGGGCCCAGTTCCGCAGCTCGGGGTCTTCCAGACTGGCATAGGAAGCCCCAGGAAAGGTCTGTCTCACCAACGTCGTCTTTCCGGCCTGCCTCGGACCCAGTACCGTGACAATGGGATACTCTGCAGCTCGTTGGAGAAGGATGGGCTGGATTTTCCGAGGGATCATGGCTCAATAGTAGGGCAGATTCTTGCAACTTTCAAGTTGAACTTGAAAGTTGCAAGATATGGGTTTGCCATGTTCCGTTCCTTACAACAGATACTGACTCAGGTAATTGCGGCTGAGGACCACCGACTTCTTGCGCGACTCGAGGGAATCCTCGAAGGCTTTGTCCTCGACTTCTATGCAGGCGTGGCCACGGAATCCGATGTCGTTGAGCGCCGACACAAAATTCCCCCAGTCCACATCGCCCAGTCCGGGGAGCTTCGGGGCCATGTAGGCCAGTGGTTTTGCCATGATGCCGACCTGATCGAGTTTGTCGCGGTAGATCTTCACATCCTTGAAGTGGATGTGGAAGATCCGGTCCTTGAACTCGGCGATGGGCTTGATATAGTCCATCTGCTGCCAAACCAGGTGCGACGGGTCGTAGTTCAGCCCGAAATATGGGCTGGGAATCGCCTTAAACATTTCCCGCCAGATGGCGGGAGTGGTTGCCAGGTTGAGGCCGCCCGGCCATTCATCGTCCGAAAACCACATGGGACAGTTCTCGATGGCCACCTGCACCTTTTTCGCCTCGGCATGGGCCACAAGAGGGGTCCATACCTGTTGGAAAGCCAGCAGGTTTTCCGCCACGGTCTTGGCCTTGTCCCGGCCGATAAAGGTAGTGACACGGTTGACCCCCAGCAGGGCCGAAGCGTCGATCAGCTTGAGAATATGGTCGGTGTAAACCTGGCGCTTGGCCGGATCGGGGTCGAGAGGGTTGGGGTAGTACCCCAGGGAGGAGATTTCGACGCCCTTCTTTTTGCCGTAATCGAGATAACCGGCTGCTTTGGATGCATCAAGGTCCGAGACATCGATATGGGTTACCCCGGCATACCGGCGTTCGGCGCGGCCAACGGGCCAGCACAGCATCTCGACGCAGGTAAACCCCTGCTCTGCAGCAAAATCGATCACTTCCTCGTAGCGTAAGTCGGCCAGAACGGCGCTGACAAATCCCAACTTCATGGTAGGCTCCTTGTTTCAAGATCTACAACGCCCCCACCACAGGGTGGGGCACGTAGGGCTCTTCCAGCAAAGCCACTTCTTCGGGGGTGAGTTTCACTGCCAGGGCCGCCAATGCATCTTCGAGGTGCTGGGCCTTGGTGGCCCCGACAATGGGGGCTGTTATCCCAGGCTTCTGGAGCAGCCACGCCAGACCCACCTGAGCCCGGGGAAGTTCTCCATGGTTTTGTCGTATTTGAGGTGAAGGGTCTTGTCGGAGGCTTCCCTCTCGGTGGTTTCGCTCCAGTCCCGGGTCAGCCGTCCTCCGGCCAGGGGGCTGTAGGGTATGACCCCGATTCCTTCTTCCCGGCACAGCGGAAGCATTTCCCTCTCCTCCTCCCGGTAGATCAGGTTGAGGTGGTTCTGCATCGACACAAACTTGGTCCAGCCGTGGCCTTCGGCGGTGCTCAAGGCCTTGAGAAACTGGTAGGCCTTCATGGCCGACGCCCCCAGGTAGCGCACCTTGCCGGCCTTGACCAGGTCGTGGAGGGCCTCCATGGTTTCTTCGATGGGAGTGGTGTAGTCCCAGCGGTGGATCTGGAGCAGGTCGATATATTCCATCCCCAGGCGGCGCAAAGACTTGTCTACTTCAGAAAGGATGGCCTTGCGCGACAGGCCCATGCCGTTGGGACCTTCATGCATTTTGGAGTAGACCTTGGTGGCCACCACAATCCGGTCCCGGTCGTTCAGCTCGTTCAGCGCCTTGCCGAGGAACTCTTCGCTGGTGCCGGCGCTGTAGACGTTGGCGGTATCGAAAAAGTTGATTCCGGCCTCGTAGGCCTGGCGGACGACTTTTCGGGAATCATCGTAGTTGATGACCCAGGAGTGAAAGTTGGGCTGAGGCACCCCGAAACCCATGGTTCCCAGACAGATCCGCGAGATATCCAGACCGCTGCGGCCTAGTTTGGTGTATTCCATGTGTATCTCCTTCAAGTTGCTTGTTTTTCCCGGGTCATCGCCAAGAATACCGCTGTGGCAGCCAGCGCGACCACTCCCATGACGATAAACGTGGCCGTCAGCCCGATGCTCTGCGCCAGCAACCCTCCGCCAAGGGAACCGACCGTGCGGCCCAAAGCCGAGGCGACGCCCAGAAAGGTCTGACCAGTGGCCCGCAGTTCCTTGCGGACGTTTTTGGCAATGTAGGTGGCCAGGCTGTAGGCGAACACGATGAAGGTCAGGCCGTTGAGCAGCGAAATAGGGTAGAGCCACAGGGGGGCCTGCAGCAGCGCCAGGGCGGCAAAACGCACAACGACCACACCCATCGATGCCACCAGGGTCCACCTCAGGCCCAGTTTGGCCAGAATCTTTTCCGCCCACAACAAAAAGGGCAGCTCGCTGATGGCCATCAGAGCCAAAAGGAAGCCGACTTGGTCGGGGGACCCACCCAGGTCCACAAAATACACCGCAAAAAACGAGTTGTAGAACTGCAGGGTCAGGTTGGTGACCAAGGCGAACCCCAGCATGATGGTCAGCATTTTATCGTGGAACAGGTGCGATACCGGAACGTGGTTACCGTCCGCCTGGTGGCCTTTGACCAGGGGAAGGCGCGACACGGCTAGAACGTTCAGCAGGGCCAGGGCTCCCACCGTAAAAAACAAAAACCGCACGTCGATTTTCAGGAGAGGCCCAATGGCCAGGGCTGCCACCATGAACCCGAAGGTTCCCGCCAGCCTCACGGGGCCGTAGGCTTTGCCCATATGCGCCAGCCCCTCGAGGGTGATGGCCTCCGAAAGGGGTCCTTGGGCCGACTGAAACACCGCCAGCAGCAACCCGACCAGCAACAAGTACCAAAAGTCGTTGGCCAAGGGGTAGAGCAGGGCGACAACGGCAGCTCCCGCCGTCAGAATCAGCAGAACCCGGTTCTTGGAGGGAGAGCGGTCGGCGTACATACCAATAAACGGCGGCAGAATCACCGCCATCGCCGGGCTCAAGGCCATGAGAATTCCGATTTGTGCGGTATTCATGCCGATGGTGTTCAGGTACAGCGGCAGGAACATGCTGAGCACGGGGAGGCTTCCCCAAAGCAGCCAGCTTTGGACTACGAAGACAGCCCGGGATGTAGGGTGGGAATGAGTCGGCATGAGGGGGAACATAGGACCATCATACCTCTTAATGTCCCGCCGGTGTTTTTTTCCTTTTCAAAAATCACGAATAAACTTTCATATGAAAGATAAATATTGACAATATGAAGGAAAAGGCCTAATCTCATGCTATGAGCAAAGGGTTGACCTTCGATGTCCAACGCTATTCCACCCACGATGGATCGGGAATCCGTACCATCGTCTTCTTCAAAGGTTGTCCGTTGCGCTGCTGGTGGTGCTCCAATCCGGAAAGCCAGCAGACCGAGGTGGAAATTCTCTTCGACGCCAAACGCTGCATACGGTGCCGCTCGTGTCTGCACCCCAGCTTCGGCGGTGCCATGCAGGAACTGCCCGACGGACAGATTGTCCCCGACCGGAGCAAGCCTGTTCCCCTGGGCTTGGCCAAGGTGTGCCCTTCGCTGGCCATCCGCCTGGCCGGGCGCGAGGTTGAGGTGGAAGCTCTGATTGAAGAAGTCCTGAAGGACAAGGTCTTCTTCGCTAAAAGCGGCGGCGGGGTGACGTTCTCCGGCGGGGAACCCCTGGCGCAAACCGAGTTTCTGCTGTCCTGTATCGGGCGGTTGGAGAGGCTGGGAATATCGGTGACCATCGAAAGCTGTCTGGCCGTCGAGCCCTCCGCCGTGGCGGCTGTAGCGGCCCAAAGCGTCGATTGGCTGATCGACGTGAAGCAGGTCGAGGACGAACGGTTCCTGCTGCAGACCTCCGGCGATCTGGGGCTGGTTCTGGCCAACACACGTACCGTCGCCAAGGTCTCTCCCAACGTGACTTTTCGAATTCCCCTGATTCCCGGGTTCAACGACAGCGATGAGGACAGACAGCGGATTTTTAAGTTTATCGGCTCACTGGAGCGGGCCTCGACCGAGGCTCCCAAGGTAGACATTTTGCCCTACCACGAACTGGCCGCTGGAAAGTACCACCAGCTGGGGCGTGACAACCCCTACACCCGTGACCACGTTCTGGCCGAGGGTGTGGTGGAACGCTGGCGCAAAGCCGCCG
>JFJP01034052.1_pt1 | contig 34742 bp, 33 predicted proteins | sample 431651 | NCBI WGS metagenome assembly JFJP01 (sample SAMN02602958, study PRJNA72255) | Microbial mat metagenome, whole genome shotgun sequencing project. | biome: fresh water; feature: sink hole; material: water; isolation source: purple microbial (photo- and chemosynthetic) mats found in... | reverse complement strand
TTTTCGTTGAGGTCGGCCACATGAACCACCGAGGCTCCGATCTTGGCCAGGGCGCTGAAGTGAAACCGCGAGATGCTCCCGCAGCCGACAATGCCGAATTGGGGTTTCATAATCTGTCCTTTGTCAGTCGTTGATCAGGAGTGCCTTGACTCCGTTTTCGCGGTCGTCCCGAAACCCGGTAATGCCTTGGGCGATACCGTCGATTCGGAAGGGATGGGTGTTCAGCTCGTGGGTGGGCACCACCCCCGACTTGATGAGATCGAGGCATTCGGGGAAGTACAAAGCCGGCGAGGCAAAGGACGACCTGAGCTGCAGCTTCTTGGTGTGGAAGGCGTTGGAGTCGAAGGTCACCATGCCACCCGGGCCGTAGTCGATGCCCAAAAAGCCGATGATACCGCCCACATTGGCCACGGAAATGGCATCAGGAATCGTTTTGGGCGGTGCGGTGACCAGAACCCGGTCTACCCCGCCCCGTTCAAACGGGTAGTCCACCAGCGACTGCTGGTCGGGGCAGATGATCTCGTCGACGCCCCATTTTCGGGCCAAGGCGATGCGCGCCTTGGCGACGGAAAGCTCGGAGCCATAGACCTTTCGGGCTCCCATGGCCTTGGCCAACCGGGTCGCCATCAAACCAATGGGACCCAAGCCGATGACCAGCACATCGTTGTTGAGTTTGACCTCGGCGGTTTTCACCAAGTCAAGGGCGACTCCAAGCGGCTCAACGACGCAGGTCTCTTCGTAGGTCAGGCCTTCGAAGGCCACACAGACTTCCATGGGGACCACGATAAAATCGGCAAAACCCATGGTGTCATCCGGGCGGAGCCAGAAATTGGGTCCCTTGTTGTCAAGGTCGACACGGCCGTTGCGGCTGTTGGCCGAGAACCGGTCGAAGGTGCCGCTTTCGAGGACTACCTTGTCGCCGACTTTCACATTCTTGACGTGGACGCCGACCTTCTCGACCAGGCCGGAGATCTCGTGGCCAAAGGGCTGCCATTCTGTCGCTCCGTAGGACGAGAGAATCATATCGTGTCCACAGACGCTGCAGGCCTTCACTTTGACCAAAACTTCGAAGTCTCCTACGGCCCGTAAGGGAACCTCTTTGACTTCGTATTGAAAGGGTGCTTTTAGATAGGCGGCTTTCATTTCCTGTACCTCACGGCTTTCACCGTAGTCCTGGTTGGCAATCCTGGCCAGAGCATTCTCTGATTCTCGATATGGACATTTCTGATCTTTCTCTATAGGGTTTCCCAATGAGACCGTCCCGTCCCATTGGTACCGATGAAACAGGCCATTTCCCGGAAGGGGTGTGGTCCACTCCCCGCTCCCTGGAACTAACCCCCCTCTATGCCCAGCGTTACTACGGTCCCCGGACCTCCACCCGCCTAGGCTTCCATGATTTCTGGGAGTTGGCCGCCGTCCTGCGCGGAAAGGGCCAGCTCGTGCTCGAATCGAGCGAGTTGCCGCTCGGCACCTACGAAGTCTTTCTGGTCCCTGCCGGCTGTCCTCATGTGGAGATTTCTGATGGGCAAATCGATTTGATCTGGATCGGACTCAGGGGCCAGGACTTCAGCCGACTCGATGGCCGGCGCATCTACCGGCTCACCGACCGATCGCTGGCAGAACGAATGGAAGACTACTGGCTCTTCGCAGAAAGCCATTCCCAAGGAGTCGGTGCCGAATTGGAGGGCCTGGCCAAGGCGATGTTGGGGACACTGATCCGGCGTTGCACCCTCGATGAGCAGCCTTCCGATGTGGTGGACCGCGCGTTGGCTTCCATCAATGACCGCTTCTCACAAACGATCACCGTGAGTGACCTCGCCTCCCATTTTGGAATGAGCGAGGGGCATTTTCACCGCCTGTTCCGTTCCAAGACCGGCCGTTCTCCCATCACCTACCTCAATCAAGTGCGTCTCAAACACGCCGAGCAGCTGTTGGAATTCACCACCTACCCCGTGGGAGAAGTCGCCCTACGCTCCGGGTTCCCCGATGCCCTGTACTTTTCCCGGGTGTTCCGCAAGCAAAAGGGCCGGTCACCCTCCGAGTTCCGGAATCACACCTCGTAAGGATGCGACTAGGCGAGAACCCTTTCCAGCAGGTCGCATTCCACCAGTTTACCGAGCTGGCTGTCCCAGACCAGGGTCATCACTTCGAACGGCTCCAAGTCGAATTGGGCGGCAAGTCCCAACGCCGTCACACGCAAGGTCACCAGCCGTCGCCTGCCCGTAGGTTCGAACAGGCGGATAACCCATCCGGGGCGGCTTTCTGAGGGCCGAAACGAGGCGACGACCACCGCTGGATCATCCAAGGTGACGACGGGGCTGGGCAAACTTCCTTGACCCGAAGGGAAGAAAGAGAGGGCAAAGGGCATCTCGTTGTGGGAGAGCGCCTCGCGGTCCACCGATTCGATACGCCCCGGGGCGGATCCCGCGTTGATCCAGAAACGAAACACCCGTTCCCCCTGGTCGATGCGTGTCGAATAGCGATCCTGGGGTACCAGGGGTCGGTCATGGATGGGGTGAGCACAGTAGGCAGCCGAACGAAGAAGCGACAGCCTCACCTCACGGCCATCAAAGTCCGAACCATGGGAACCCTCGTTGGCAACGGTCATGGCTGTCTGTTCACCAAACACCCCCCACCATTTTTGGGCCACAACTTCCCGGCCGTCCATGGCCAAATCCTGGATGCCGAAGGCCGTCTGTCCTCGGTAGACACCAGGGAAGGCAACGGGCAGGGTTAGTTTAAGCATGCGGCTCTTCTCATTCCAGTTGACCCGGACAACCACTTCGACTTCGGTTCCCACCTTGGGGAGCTTGTAATGGACCACGGCAAACGAGTCGCCGAAGCCAAACACCGCCTCTACCACAGACCGCACCGGGCCATCCTCAATCAAACGGACCGAGGGCACGACCGACCCCAGACCGCTGATACGACTCCCCTCTTCGGCAGTAAGCAAGGTCATTTCTCCAGCAAGGTCGCGAAAGGAAGAAACGTTCATCGCCCAAGGATCGTCGTCGTCCTGGAGCACCAACAACCGGCCCGCACCCTCTTTGAGCACCTCGACGCCGTCGACCCGGTAATGTCGAAGCAACCCTGTGGCCAAATCCAGCGAAACGGCGAGCCGCAGGGTCTCAAAATGCCATAGTCCGTCCGTCGAGGTGAGTTCAAGGCAGGGCTTGGCGGGTAAAACCTCGAGCCGGACATCAAACCGGTTCATGGACGAGGGCGCGAGAGTCCCCTGGAACACCACCCGTTTGCGCCAATCCAGGGTAAGGTTGCTGTTCTCTTTTTCGCATTGGGTAGCCAGGGCCCTGCCGTTTTGCCACACCGTTGGGTTGGTGAATTCATCCTTCCAGTTTTGGTCGGCCAGCATGAACTCACACTCCCAAATTCCTTCCACGGGGTAAGGATGCGGGTTGTAGACCAAGATGGGGATTTCACCTTCCGCAGCGGTCTTCTGACCCGCTGCCAGGGCGAAAAACGCCCGGGCCCTCAGGCGGGTGAGGAGCTCCAAACCATGTCCCATGAGGTTCAGTGAATAGTCCTCTACCGTCTGTACCGAAGAGCCGGGCAAAATATCGTGAAACTGGGCCAGGGCCAAGGTCCTCGAGACCTCCTCCAGGTCGACCGCCGGGTAGTCACAGAGGCCCAGCAAGCCGGCGGCCGTGGCCATTTTTTCGGTGAGGTACAACTGGTTTTCCAACTTGCGGTGCATCTGCTTGATCCGTACTTGGGAGGTGTAGCAACCAACGGCCCAGGCATTGAGGTCCCCTCGGTGCACCGGCCAGGCTGAGCTGTCCACCCCGTCAAAATAGTCTTCCGGGACAGAATGGCGAATCTGAACATCCTTTCGTTGTTCGATGAGCTGGGCCAATTTCTGGAGATCAACCCGGGAAGGGCCACCGCCGTGGTTTCCCACGCCCCACAAAAGCAGACCCGTATTCTGACCACCGTGCTCGGCCAGCCAGGTTTCCACCTTTTCCTGGGCTTTCCCCAGGGCCGAATTGTAGTGCTCGGACGAACGGTGGCCTTTCACCCGGGATCCATCAAACCCCTCCCACCAAAAATCGTCCGCAGGAAGTTCGCAGTCTAGCCACTCTTTGCCAGGATCTGGACCAGCCCGCGGGAGTGGCCGAACGGGTCAAAGTTGATGGCCGTCCGGGGTTCAACGCCGAATTTCTCTTGGAAATACCGCCTTCCTAGCAGAATTTGCCGGACAAACGACTCTCCGCTGGGCAGATTGCAGTCGGGTTGGAGGTACCAGCCGCCCATAATGTGCCACTTACCGTCCCTGACCAGGGCTTGGATTTGGGCAAACAAAGGGGGCTCGTATTCTTCAATCCAGCGGTACAGCAGGGCTTCGTTGTGGTTGAAAACAAAAGCGTCGAATTCCTGGGCGAAGGCGGCGGCAATCCGAAAGGTCGACACAGCCTCGGCGGCACCCTCCTCCCAATCCCACTGCCAGACAGGGTCGATATGGGCGTTGCAGATCAAGTGAAGGGTTTTCATCGTTGTCTTTTGCTGTGGCATGCCGCAAGTCTAGCATTGTCGCGACTCATTGGAAATGTTTCAGAAGTACTCAAAAGGTACCCGGTTGGTCACTCTTCAAACCAAACGGGTTGACCGGCATCGGGAGTCGGGAGATACCTAAGGCACCAAGGAGAAAGCCCATGCCTTCCGACCCCCACCGTTACCAATGGCAATCCGATCCGAACGAGGGTTTCACCCAAATCAAGGTCCAGCAGCGTCCCCTTGTGAACCGAGGAGACAGGGGCTTGATGTCCGTTCGGGCTCGGGCGGTAAGAGATCGAGAGGGTTGGGTAGCCCTTCCTTTTGTGGGACAAGTTACGGTTGGCGGCAACAGTCTCAGTATGGTTCAGAGCCTCGTGGCGACCGATGTGCTCAGGACTGAGTTGGTCATCCTGCCGGGAGCTTCTTCTGTACCAATTTTAGTGGAATGGAGTACCAGCGCCCGGCCCTCGATGGCTTGCGGAATGGAGCACGCAGACCTCCCAGCCAGTGCCAATGGGGGCTTCGGACATCCCGCCTTAGCGTCCCTGGGGCCCAACCAGCGCCCCTGGCAGCGCCCAGGGTTTGTGGGTTCTCCCCTGCAAAACAGCGAGCCCATCACGGTGCATTTCCGAGAACCCCTGCTGTCAGATCCAGGAACGCTTGAGACAAAGATGCTTCTTCTGGCCCCGGTGGTGGATGTCTGGCATCCGGGAGTCCCCCAGCGGGTGGCCCTGTTTGCCTCGCCTGAGTATGGCTGGAAGGTGGAACGATTTGGAACCCAGCGCAACGAAGGCGGCTGGAGTTTCGCCACCATCGTGGAGCCAGGAACCGGCGTAGAGTCCAGGTCTGTCTTCCTGTCGGTCCACGAAGGAGGGCCGGAGGTTGCCTGGGAGCAACTGCATCTCTTGGCCCACGAGCAGGACATGGCACCGCCAGCTTGGCTGAAAGAGGTCAGAGTCTCGCACCAGGACTTTCTGGGGCCAGGTATCGATGGAAGACGGGGTAGTGCCTACGATGTCGATGCCCTCCACTTCCGCAGGTTCGGTGTAGGATTTTCCACCCAACACGGCTACTACCCCTATTGGGGCGACTTCATCCACCCGGAGCGCAAGGAATGGGTTGCCATGGCCAGCGATGGCAAAGGTTCCTGCCCGATGAGCCTCGAGAAGATTCGAGACAGGATTGCCCTCTGCCGTGCACAAGGCACTCGTGCCGGCATCTACCTGCACATGGCGGCCCTCGATCCGGCGTCTCCCATTTTCGAGCGACTCAAACACGCCGTTGCCATCAAAGAGTCGGGTGAGCCTGTCACTTACTCCGGTTGGAACGGTCCCGACCTCTACCAAATGGCCCGGCACATGTCCATGGCCCGGAAGGAATGGCAGGACCACCTGCTCCAACAAGCAGCATGGATCATGGAACTGCTGGCCCCTGATGCCATAGTCGTCGATGAAACCTTTGCCGGTTGTGGGTATGACTGGGCCGGGGGTCGCCCCGTGGCGACTTCGCCGGGTGCAGTTCAGTTTCTGAAAGACCTCAGAAACCTGGTGAGGTCCTACCGACCGGATGCGGCCGTCCTGACTTCGGACTGCGGCTTGGCAGGCTTCGCATTCTGGGCCGATGGAGAGGGCGGTGACCATGCTTACCCCGGGCTTCTGGCAGAACCGTGGTACCGCGAAGCGCCAACACGCTACCGGTCGGTTCTGGGATCCAAACCCTGGCTTCCCACAGCCTGGCAGTTCCAGCGGTTTTGGACCGAACAGTTGGAGTTGGCGCGCAATACAGGAGCGGCCGTCGGCGTTGGTAACGGGTGGATCGAGTACACGGGATTGGCAAACCTGCCGCCAGAAGTAGCTTCGAAAATGCTCACTGACCTCGATCGCCTGAAGGACGTTGGAAATGAACCTTGATTTTGACCAAAACCGCTGGACCCTCGTGAAGGAGCGCCATCGGGAATGGTGGAACGGAACCCTTGCCACCCCCCTTATTCACCTGACCATACCAGGGCGAAACCCCGGTCGCCCCGAGCCGAGCCTGGAATCCCGGGCCTTCACAAGCGCGTACGAGGCCGGCATCCCGGCTGCCGCCATTGCCGACCGAATGGTCTATGATTTGGAATGCCGCCATTTTCTAGGGGATTCTTTTCCGGTGGCCACCCCCAATTTTGGTCCTGGTTCGATTGCCGCCTTCTTGGGCCTGGAACTGCAAAACGGACTCGATACCGTTTGGTTTCATCAGAACCACCACCTCGAAAAGCTTTCTGACCTCAGGTTTCATGACAGTCCCGACAATGATTGGTTTCGGCGGGTCTGTGACATCTACCAGGCTCTGGCCAATCGATCCGAAGGACTGGTTCATCTGGGTATGACCGACCTTGGTGGCAATCTCGATATTCTGGCTTCCTTTCGTCCCAGTGAGGAATTGATCTTTGACCTTTATGACGTGCCGCAGGACGTCGAGCGGATGGCATGGGAGGCTCACCAAATTTGGTGGCGTTACTTTGAGGCTCTCAATCAGGTGATCCAGCCGGCCCACTTGGGGTATACGGCCTGGACCCCGCTGTACTCAGAGACGCCCTATTACATGCTCCAGTGCGACTTTTCGTTCATGATCGGTCCCGAGATGTTTCAGCAGTTCTGCCTGCCCGAGCTGCAGGCCAGCTGCAAAAAACTGGCCAATCCCTTCTTTCATCTCGACGGTCCGGGAATGCTCAAGCATCTGGACTCGCTTCTGGCGATTCCCGAACTGAAGGGAATTCAGTGGATACCAGGAGCCGGGCAACCGGAGATCACGGAATGGCCGGACGTTTACCGGAGAATTCGCGCTGCCGGAAAGCGGGTTCAGTTTTTCGCCAGCCAATCGACTCTGGGATGGAGAGCCCTCGAAGTCCTGGTCGAACAACTGGGCTCGGGTGAAGGAATCATGATGTACGGAGAAGCTCCACCCGAAGACAAGACGGCCGTCTTGGAAATGATGAACCGTCTTGGACTGCAAGACCCGACGCTCTGACGTCACGCCGGATCATCGGCCCCAGCCTTGCCCGCTTTCTTCTTCCGGGCGGCCATCATTTGGGCATGGGATTCGGGCGAACCGTCGTGCACAGTCTTGAACCACCAGTCCAGGGGGAACTCCTGCACGCCGAAGTTGACCGTAAAGTACCGGTGGTGCAGATAGTGAAAATAATGGTCGGCCACCAGCCCCTGGTCATCCTTGCCGGTCAACAGCTTATGAAAACTGGTGTGACCTAGGGCCGGACTGACCCCAGCGTGTAGCAAGTGAAAAATGGCGTGGGCCGGACTGGAGGGAATCACCCAGTGCAACAAAACTCCTGAGAAATACAGAAGATGCTCAATCGGATGCATCGAAAGCCCCGACCATGGCCCCACGTTGATATTCTTGTGGTGCAGGTAGTGGCTGATTTTGAACAGGGGCTTCCAGTGGCTGACCCAGTGGACGAAGTAGAAATGGAAGTAGCGCAGGTAGATGACGGCCCACATCAGCAGCACGAAGTAGACGGGATTTTCCCGAAAATCGACCAGGGGAATGAGCTTGTTCGAGAAGGCCCAGAGCGTCACCACCTCGTAGGCGCTCCAGATCAGACAGCCGCTGGTCAAATTCCAGAAAATGTTGTCCCAGGTCTGGTTGCCGAACAAGAATTTCTTGTCCTGCCGGGCCATCCATTTGTCATTGTACTTGAACTTCACACCCTGGGTTTTGGCGACATACAGCCACAAATGCAGACCCCCGGCAATGACGGTGACCAGGGCGACGTTCCTCAGGTACACAAACAACATCCAGCCCCACTCAAAGTTTTTGGTGGTCTCGAGGCTGGGGGTGAGGTACAGCCAGACCAGCACCGCCAGGGCCATGTAAATCAGGTTGTAGGGCCAAAGCACGTCCCACAGGTTTTTCAACGAACCCGGTTTGGGCAGGGGGCTGGGTTGCCACTCGCCGCGCGAGTCGCGGTCGCCCCAGGGTTGGTCGCTCATTTTGCACTCTCCTTTTGAAATTCTTTCACGGTTTCGTACATGGCCATGAGATTGTCCACAGGGGTTTTTCCCACGATGTTGTGAATGGTGTTGAACACGTACCCGCCCCCGGGGGAGAAGATCCGAAGGCGCTCCCTCACCTCGCGGCGAACCTCCTCGGGGGTGCCGAAGGGCAAGGTCTGCTGGGTGTCGACCCCGCCGCCCCAGAAGGTGAAGTGGTGGCCATGTTTTTGTTTGAGCATGGTGGGATCCATGCCGGCGGCCGAACATTGCACGGGGTTGAGGATGTCGATTCCCGCATCGGCAAAGTCGTCCAACAAGGGAACAATGGAACCGCAGGTGTGGTAGAAGGTCTTCCAGGCCGTGTTGGCGTGCACCCAGTCGTTGAGCTTTTTGTGGTAGGGTTTGTACAGTTCGCGGTAGTGCTCCACCGAAGTGAAGGTACCATTCTGGGTGCCGAAATCGGTGCCGCTGAGCCAAATGACCTGAACCCTGTCTCCCACTGCCTGGCGGTAGATTTCGAGGTTCTTCAGGGCAATATCGGCTTGCATGCTGAACAGTTCGTGCAGGTAGTCAGGGTACAGGAGGTGGGCCATCAACCAGTCCTCCATTTTGCGGATGCCCTGGGGCTTGCCCTTCACCCAGCAGGCAGGGAGGGTGAACACGTCGCCGAAACCGCCGCCGCCGCACATGCCAACCACGCCGAATTCGGTGTCGGTGGCCAACCGCCTCGACTCCTGTTCCAGGTACCGGGCCGTGTCGTCGTCAAACACTCCAAAATCGGCGGCAAAATCCCGCCGGGCGTCGAGGTTGTCCTCGTCAAACTCCCCTCCCCGGTCAATGTTGTCAAAAAAGCACCCATCCGAAGGCAGGCGCATGCTGGGGGGGCTGGTCCGGTCGCCCTGGGGGTACACGTAGGTCATGCCCTGGTCGTCCACAGAGAACTCCATGCCGCCGGCCATCAACGTCGGGGTGCCGTCGGGGGTCATCCACGGCTTCCAGTTCTCGTTCTTGACTCCCAGGGTGTTGATGGGGTTCCACAAACCAACAACGTCGGCCCCCAGCGCTTGCAACACATCCTCGTCGACCTTGCCCAGAATCTGGGCCGGCTCCTGGATGGTGATGGGCTTTTGCTTGAGTCCCAGGGCTTGGCGCAATTGGTACAAGGTGCTGGCGCTGATGCCGGTCTGCGATGTCGCTCCCAGGTCGAGGGGAACCCTGTCGGGCTGCTGGTGGTTCAAGGCGGTGATCAAACGTTGTCGTGAGTTCATGGAAGGAAGACTACCAGGGAATGACGGTGGCTGGCGAAGAATCTATAGTGGGTTTATGCTCAGGCGTATCGGAATCTTGCTGTCATTACCCTGGGAGGATCTCAAATGTATCGCCCTGAAAGAGGTGTTCTCAAACGCTCACAGTTTTACTTTCATACGGCCAGTCAGGCGGCCCGCAACGGGCTGTTCCACCTTGTTTGCGCAGGGCATTTTTTCTGCACCCCCGAGTACCGGGTCGAGCGGCCCACCTTCCAGAGCTATCTGTTGATGTACCTTCGCCGGGGTCAGGGCTATGTGAGGCTGGATGGTCGTGCCCAACCGTTGTCGGCGGGCCACGTAGTGCTCCTCAATTGCCACCAACCACACCTCTACTATACGGAAACGGGCTGGGAAACCCTTTGGGTCCACTTCAATGGTACCGGCTGTGGACACTTCTTCGAACCCATTGCTCAGCCCGGGGGAAGCGTGGTGAACCTCGGTGCATCCAACCTCATCCCCGACGCCATCGAGACCATGCTGGAAGGTCTGCGCACGGGCAGAATGGCCCACGACACCTTACTTTCCTGCTACCTCCACCGCATGCTGGCCGAGGTATCGCTGGTGTCCACCCATCAGGGCGGTTCCCACGACCGGGGGGGCCCCGTTCTGGACACCCTGGAATACATCCATACCCACTTTCAACAGAAAATCACCGTGGCCGACCTAGCCAGCCATTCCAACCTGAGTGTGTTTCATTTTTCGCGGCTGTTCAAATCGCAAACCGGCTATTCACCCCATGAGTATCTGCTGAAAACCAGGTTGGACCGCGCCAGGACGTTGTTGAAATCGACCAACCTCACGGTCAAAGAAATCGCCCATGAAGTGGGGTTTCGCTCGGCGGCGCACTTTGTTCAAACCTTTCACGAGGCCGCTTCGATGACGCCGCTGGTGTTCCGGGAGACACCCCTCTGACCGGGTGCCTGTTATCACATCAAACGGGAATTCAAGGTAAAGATGACCCAGACGGTTCCTGCGATAAAAACCAAGACGATAAGAGCCGTAAAAACAATGCTCACCATGTTCCACATGTTGTCTTTGGACCGGTCCAAGTGGAGGAAGTAGTGTAGATGCACGAGGATCTGCAGCACTGCCGCGATCACGAGGCCGATCACGGCGATGTACTTAGGCGTGACACCGGCAATGGCGATTCCAAACGAGACGAGGGTCAAAATCATAGCGAGGGCAAAGCCCACAACATATTTTCCCAAGGAAACGTGACCCGTCGACGAAGGTTCTGTATGAATTTCAGTCATCTTCCCATGCTCCTGTTTACAGCAGTCCAACAAGGTAGACGAACGTAAAGACGCCCACCCAAACGATATCGAGGAAGTGCCAGAAGAGGCTCAAGCGCATCAGCCGGGAACGAACCCCGGCGGTGAGCCCCTTGCGAACCACCTGGATGATCATGAACAACATCCATAAAAGGCCGCAGCTGACGTGAAAGCCGTGGGTTCCCACCAAGGTGAAGAACGATGAAAGATAGGCGCTTTTATCCGGTCCGAAGCCTTCTTCAATCAAGTGGGCAAACTCCATCAGTTCCATGACCACAAAGCCAAGACCCAAGAGGAAGGTGATCGCCAACCGGAAAAGCACCGCCTTTTGCTTGCCGCTCTGCATGCTGATGACAGCCAGCCCGTAGGTCACACTGCTCACCAACAGGAAGAGAGTCTCGAGAAAGAGGTAAGGCACTTCGAAGAGCTGTTTGGGCCCAGGGCCACCGGCAAAGTTGCCGCTCATCACCGCGAAGGTCGCAAAAAGGATGGCGAAGATGATCAGGTCGCTCATCAGATAAATCCAGAACCCGAACAGCTTGTTCTCGGCCCCATGGCCCCCTGCTTCGTGCCCCCCGGCTGCGGGGGCGTGCACTGCGCTACTCATGATGGCTCTCCTGATTCGCGTTCCTTGGTTTTCCCGAAAGCACACCGGCCGCGGCAAGCCGCTCGAAGTGCGCGTCCTCGATCTTTTTCACCTCTTCGGCGGTGATCACGTACTCGGTATCGTCGTTGTCGCCCTGGACCATCATGGTAACGACAATGCCCAATGCTCCCAAAATCGCCATCCACCAGATATACCAGATCAGACCGAAACCCAAGAAGAAGCTGGCCGCGCCGATCACCACTCCGTAAGGCACGTTCTTGGGCATATGGATGTCGCTGTACTTTTCAGGGCGCGGATAGGCAGTGCCCTTCTCCTTCTGGACCCAAAAGTCGTCCCGGGCCGTAACCTGGGGAATCACAGCAAAGTTATAAACGGGAGGGGGGGAAGAAATCGACCACTCTAAAGTCCGGCCATTCCACGGGTCGCCGGTAGGGTCAGCGTTCTTTTCGCGGTCCTGGAAGGTTTTCCAGCCCTGCAGGAGCAGGGCAGCGATGCCCGCGGTGATCACCACGGTGCCGATGCCGGCCACGATGAGCAGAGGCTGCCATTCGGGGTTGGTGTAGTGCTCAATGCGCCGAGGCATTCCCATAAGTCCCAGCACATAGAGCGGAAAGAACGCCAGGGGAAAACCGATGGCCCAACACCAGAACGACACTTTGCCCCACTTTTCGTCGATTTTGAAGCCAAACACTTTGGGGAACCAGTAGATCAGACCGGCAAAGTAACCGAACAGCGCTCCGGGGATCAGCACGTTGTGAAAATGGGCTACCAAGAAAACACTGTTGTGGACCATATAGTCGATGGGAGGAACAGCCATCAGAACACCGGTCATTCCGCCAATGGCGAACAAGACCATAAAACCCAAGGTCCAGTACATGGGTGTGGAAAAGTGGATGCGCCCCCGGTACATGGTGAACAGCCAGTCAAAAAGCTTCACACCGGTGGGTATGGCGATCAGCATGGTGGCGATACCGAAGGCGATGTTGACATTGACGTCGTTGCCCATGGTGAAGAAGTGATGAAGCCAAACCGTGAACGATAGAAAGGCGATGACCACCGTGGCGTAGACCAGCGATTCGTAGCCAAAAATGTACTTGCGAGAGAAGGTGGCCACCACTTCCGAAAAGACGCCAAAGGCCGGCAGAATGACGATGTACACCTCAGGATGGCCCCACATCCAGAAGATATTGGCGTAGAGCATCACGATGCCACCCAGGTCATTGGTGAAAAAATGCATGTCGAGATAGCGGTCGAGTGACAGAAGGAACAGCGCGACAGTGAGAGCGGGGAACGACAGAATGATGATCACATTGGTCGTAAGCGCGGTCCACGAAAACAGCGGCAACTTCATCAGGGTGAGTCCTGGAGCCCTCATCTTGAGAATGGTGACCAGGAAGTTGATGCCCGTCAGCGTGGTTCCCACCCCTGATATCTGAAGGGCCCACGTCCAATAGTCCACGCCGGTGCCAGGGCTGAATTCCTTTTCGAAGTAGGGGGCCAGTCCCGTCCAACCGGCTGTGGAGAACTCACCGATGGAAAGCGACAGCATCACCAGAATCGAGGCACTGGCAGTCAGCCAGAAGCTGATCGAGTTCAGGGCTGGAAAGGCTACGTCTCTTGCCCCGATTTGGAGAGGTACGGCGAGGTTCATCAGCCCGATCATGATCGGCATGGCCGCGAAGATGATCATGATGGTTCCATGAGCCGAAAAGATCTGAGCGTAGTGGTTGGCGTCGAGGTAGCCCAAGGCCTCTCCCAATGCCACTGCCTGCTGGGCCCGCATCATGATGGCGTCGACAACACCGCGGACCATCATGATGAGCCCAAGGATAATGTACATGACACCGATCTTTTTATGGTCCACCGTGGTGAACCACTCGCTCCACAGGTAGCCCCAGAGCTTGAAGTACGCAAGGACGGCCACAAGGGCAATCACCCCGAGGGGCATACCAACGGTTGCCGCGAACAAAAACGGATCATGGATTTGGAACGAATCCCAAGTTAGTCTTCCGAACATGATGATGCCACTCCTAGTTTACCGTTGTTGCTGTCTTCTCAGATTCCCCGTGCTTCGTCCCTTCAACCTGCCGGTTCGTCATGAACTTGGCAACAATAGAGTTGAACAGGTCAGGTTCCACGGAGGAATAGAGGGTCACCGGATAGTTGCTTTGGGGTTTGTTCAACTGATTGAACTGATCCTGACTCAGCGGTGTCGGGCTGGCTTTCGCCTCGGCAGTCCACGCCTTGAACTGCTCAGTGGTCACAGCCACCGTAGGGAAATTCATGGTCGCATAGCCTTTACCGCTGAAGCCCATGTTCCGGCCCGTGAACGTTCCCGTGTTGTCAGCAAGCAAATTGAGGTGGCTCACCATGCCCGCCATGACATACATCTGACTGCCCAAATCCGGAATGAAAAACGAAGTCATTACTGTTGCCGAGGTGAGGTCAAAGGTCACGGAGGTCCCTGTGGGAATAACCAGCTTATTGATCGAAGCAATGTCATAATCAGGGTAGAGGAAAAGCCAGTTCCAATCGAGGGAAACTACCTGTACCCGTAAAGGAGCTTCACTGGAAGGGATGGACTTGTAGGGATCCAAGTCAGTCGTTTTGACCCAAGTCAAATACGACAGAACCACGATGATCGCGATCGGAATCAACCAAATAAAAGCTTCGATTTTGAGAGACCCCTCCCAATGGGGTTTGTAGGTCGCCTTGGTGTTGGATTCGCGGTATCGGACCGCGAACCAGATGGTCATGATGATGACGGGGATGACAACGAGAAACCCCAACCCAACCGCAATCATGAGGAGGTCCCTGATCTGGATTCCGACTGGACCCTGGGGATCCAAGAGGGCAACCCCCTGACAGGCACTCATCAAAACCATGAAAACTGCCAGTGCTCCTATTTTTACGTAACCGAGAATCGTATTCTTTACCATCGGGCTCCCCTGTGTCTTGGCGCAGGCCCCAGGACACAACAACATCCATCTCTGAACTATGGCTTACATGACCTTTACTGTCAACAATGGACATTAAGAATTTTGGGACAATTGCTGAAACAACCATTCTTCAAAGGCCTCAGGCTCGATCACCGTTACCCGCGCGGCCATCAGGCCCAGGGAGGCACCGCACAGCCCGTCAGAAAGCAGAACGAATTGGCCGCTTCGGGGGGGATTCACCCGAAAGTCCGAAACGATACCAGGAATGAGGTCTCTTCGGACTCGAAACTCGGGCACCTCCAGCCGGTGAATGATGTCTAAGGAGGTAGCCAGAATGACGGTATCGACGCCCCGGGGAAGGACAAGGTGGTCGGTCGTGGAAACCAGAAGGCTGCCTAGTTGGTCTTTGTCGAAGCGCTGATCTCCGATCGAGGGTCCGGCCCGGAAGTAGTCAAACCTCCAGCCGAATTGATAGCCCGTCAGTTTCACGACCAAGGTCGGAGTGGCAGCGGGCACCTTTTCCGTCATCAGGACCACGGTAGAGGTGACCAGCATCAAGAGCGCAAGCGCAGGGAGAAGGGTTCCCCAGAGGCCGCCGTCAGCAGGAACCGGGACCTTGGCCCGTCCTCCGGCCCGGAGCTTCCCAAGCAGAAAAAAAAGGCCTCCGAGAATGCCCAAGGCAGATAGCAGGAAAAGTCCGGAAAGAAAGATGTCGATCATCGCGGGGCATCCCGAGCGGGCTCCTGTGGAAGGAAAACAAAATCCGGGAAAAGAACTTCCTCGACGACGCCGAGTTGGAGCGATTCTGATAGCCAGGGACGGCACTTGTCAACCCGCAGCCGAAAATGCCCGGGCCAGGAACACAAATACGGTGGTGTGATAAGGTGGCGAAATGCCGCAGCGTTCCGCTCCCACCCACTCGACGTTTTTCCTCCTTCTGATGATTCTGGCCATGGTGGCCTGGGGAGGAAGCTGGGTCACCGCCAAGTGGGCATCGTCCTACCCTCCGCAATTCACCGCGCTGTGGCGGTTTTTTGTCAGTGCTCTGTCGTTTCTGCCCATTTTGTGGTGGCGTAAAGAGAGCTTGGCCCTTCCCCGCCAGGCCTGGTTGTGGGTCGGGCTTTCTGCCGGGTCGCTGACAATTTACAACCTTCTGTTTTTGGGGGCCATGCAGCACGGCCCGGGGGGCTACGGCGGAGTTTTGGTCCCCACCCTCAACCCGCAGTTCAGCTTTCTGCTGGCGGCTTTGTTTCTGCACCAGACGGTAGGAGCCAAGGCGTTGGGTGGTCTGGCGCTGGGTCTGGCTGGCGGTGTTCTGCAGATTCTGGGGCCTCAATTTCAATTTGAGGCCTTCCTTCGTCCGGAAAACCTGTTTCTTGTTGCCGCCGCCTTCGTGTATGCTTGCCTGAACCATTTCAGTGCCGTGGCCCAGCGTGAAATTTCCGTATTCCGCTACAGCTTTTGGACGGCCCTGTTGTGTTCGTTCTTTTTGCTGCCTTTTGCTCTGAATGTGGCCCCAGGAACCCCCGGTCCGTTCGACTTCGGTGCCCTGAAAGCAGACTTCTGGATCAACGTGGCCTACTTGGCGTTGGCCGCCGGAACCTTTGGCACTACCTTGTATTTTGAAGCAACCCGCAGGGTGGGAGCGGCCCGCGGATCCAGCTTTGTCTTTCTTGTACCGGCATCGGCCTTGGTTCTAGCCTTTCTCTTTTTGGGAGAACAACCGGCATGGACCAGTGTCGTCGGTGGCACATTGAGCATATCTGCTGTTATGATGATTCAAAAGAGGTAACCCATGTTTAAAACCATGATCGAACCGTTCCGGATCAAGTCCGTCGAACCCATCCGCGTCACCACCAAGGAACAGCGCAAGCATCTGCTCGAGGAAGCCCATCTGAACGTCTTCAAGCTCCGTGCCGAGGATGTTCTGCTGGACTGGCTCACCGACTCGGGTACCGGAGCCATGAGCTCGGCCCAGTGGGCCGCGATTATGCTTGGCGACGAGTCGTATGCCGGATCCCCCAGCTTCTACCGTCTGGAAGCCGTTATCAAGGACATCACCGGCATGGACCATTTCATCCCCACCCATCAGGGCCGTGCGGCAGAAAAGGTGCTGTTCTCGGCCGTTTGCAAAAAAGGTGACCTGGTTCCGAACAACTGCCACTTTGACACCACCCGCGCCAACCTGGAATACGCCGGAGTCGAAGCCGTCGACCTCGTCATCCCCGAAGGTCTCAAGCCCTCGCTGATTCACCCCTTCAAGGGCAACATCGACCTGGCACGGGTAGAAGAAACCCTCAAGCTCCACGGTGCGCGCATTCCCTTTGGTATGATCACCGTCACGAACAACACCGGGGGCGGCCAGCCGGTTTCGATGGCCAATATCCGCGAGTACTCCCGCTTGCTCAAGAAATACAACAAGCCGCTGATCATGGATGTGTGCCGGTTCGCCGAAAACGCCATGTTCATCAAAATCCGCGAACCTGGTTATGAAAACAAGACGATCAAGGAAATCTGCCAGGAGATGTTCCGCTACGCCGACGGTGCCACCATGAGCGCCAAAAAAGACGGCATGGTGAACATCGGCGGTTTCATCGTTCTGCGCGACGACCAATGGCTCGACAGTGTGCGGGAAATGCTCATTCTGAACGAAGGGTTCCCCACCTACGGCGGCCTGGCTGGCCGCGACCTGGAAGCCCTGGCCGTGGGACTGGTGGAAGGAATGGACGAGGACTATCTGCGCTACCGCCTGCGCACCGCCGAATACCTGGGTGAGAAACTCGAGGCGGCCGGCATCGGCTTTGTCAAACCCACCGGCGGCCATGCTGTCTACATCGACGCCAAAACCATTCTGCCCGACATGCCGAAAGAGCACTACCCGGCGTGGTCACTTTGCAACGCGCTCTACCTCGAAGGCGGCATCCGTGGTGTTGAAATCGGCTCGGTGATGTTCGGCAAACACCTGCCCGACGGCAGCGAAACCTACCACTCGATGGAACTGGTGCGGCTGGCCTTTCCCCGCCGCATGTACACCCAGAGCCACTTTGACTACGCCGCCGAGGCCATTGCCGAGGTCAAAGCCAACGCCAAACTGGTCCGCGGTGTGAAATTCGTCAAACAGAGCAAATACCTACGGCATTTTACAGCGGACTTTAGGTGGGCTTGAGGGAGGAAAGTGATGACTGATCTTGAATTGCGCCGCACTGGCATGGATGCACTATCCGAAAAGTTGGGATTGGTGCAAGCCGAGCGCTTCATCACTTTGCTGCTGCGGGAACCTTTTGACTACACCGAATGGCGCAAGCACCAATACCAGGGCGCAACCGTCAGCAGTTTGTTTGCGGCTGCCAAAAACCAGTGGGAAACGCGACAGAAAAGTTCGGGCAAATGACCCATGGTACTCAGTTATCACTTAAGCTCTCGGAATTCCAAAGTTTGATCAGGGACTGGCCGTCACACCATTCCCAATAGCCAATCGATGCAAGGTCGCAGGCCACCCACGGTGACACCGTCTTTCCATGGGTAGGACGTATCGAGGGGGCAAACCACCCATAGGTCAGAAAGGCCTAGATCATCTCGGGCTGTCCAGAATCCACGAGTTACGCTGGGGGCCGTGGTGGCCTTACATTCAATTCCGATACGCCGGGAACCTCGTTCCAACACGAGGTCGAGCTCAACCCCGTGGGATGTGCGGTAAAACGAGGCCCTCCAGTCCTGGTCAAGCGCACCCAGGATTTGGTCAATCACCAACCCCTCCCACGCATCGCCCAGTTTGGGGTGCCCGAGGAGCGAGTTGAAGTCACTAACTCCCAGGACGTTGAGCCACAAGCCAACATCTCGCCAATAGACTTTGGGGGACTTGATCAAGCGTTTCTTGTCGTTACCAACCCAGGGTGGCAGTGTCCGCACCAAAAAGGCTCCTTCCAGCCAATCGAGCCAACTTCGGAACGTCGTATGGCTGGCACCCATGACCTCACCGAGCTTGCTGGAGTTGAGTAATTCTCCATGGGAGTGGGCCAGTAAACCCAACAAGCGCCAGAGTTTGGCTGGTGGCAGTGCAAGGCCCAGCTGCGGCAGGTCGCGCTCGACAAGGGCTCGAAGGTAGTCTGCCCGCCATTGGCTGCTTTGGGCCAGAGATTCAGGTAGCAGGCTCAGGGGAAAGCCACCTCGTTCCCAGAACCGCTGGAGGGTGAAGTCCGAGAGTTCGGACACCAGGAAAGGAGTGAGCTCCAAGTAACTCAGGCGACCAGCAAGCGACTGAGAACTTTGGCGGAGTAGATGAGGTGAGGCCGACCCCAAGAGCAAGAGATGGCATTGCCGTTCATGGCGGTCGATCCACGAACGGAGAAAGGAGAACAATTCCGGCTTGAGCTGAATCTCATCAAGGATAATGAGGGACTCGCGGTTGGCGTCGAGGAAGAGTTGAGGGTCGTCCAACCGGCGAAGGTCCGCAGGGTTCTCAAGGTCGACATAGAGGCTGGAGGGAAAAGTGGCCGCCACCTGCTTGGCGAGCGTTGTTTTTCCACACTGCCGGGGGCCGAGGAGTGCCACCACAGGGTTCCAAGCGAGCCGCTCGAGAACTTTTTTTTGGAGGGACCGAACAATTTCGTGCATATCGCCAATGTAACTTTCAATTTGCACAAATACAAGACTCCCCCCTTGCCGAGGCAACAGCTTTTCCTCGTTGTAGGCAAACCCCACGATGAGAGATGATCAGTCCCGACCTTCCCGCCAAGACATCATTGATGTTGCTCAGAATTGGGGCCTCGGTCTGGGAATCAAGGGCAGACAAACTGGCCTCGAGGGTCAGGTTGCGAACTTCGATTCTACCGTTCAACAGGCAAAAACGGAGGTCAATGTACATGAGACTCGTCATTGGAATCCTGGTTTTGTGGTTGCTTTTGGGTGCGGCAGCGACCAATCAGCTGATTCCCCCGACCCCGGTTATGCCCGAGATCAGACCGGAATTCAGATCAGCAAGCTCACAAGTCGCCGAAGTCTGGTCCAGAGCTATTTTGAGACAAGGTTTCGCTCTTGTTGCAGACGCTCGGAAATCCAAAGCTTGATCAGGGACTGGCGGCTAACCCCGATCAATCTTGACTCCTGATCGAGGCTTTGGATCACCCATTCAGGAAAATCGACATTGACCCGTCGCGATTCAAGGCCGGGACGCTGAAGACTCCCGACGTCAATCAGAGGAAGGATATCCTCGCCCCGGTCAAAAAGGTCTTCAAATTGCTGTGCCGTCATAGAGTTGTTCTTCATTGTTCCGTGCCCTCCTGACTGAAATAATCCTGATAGACTCACCCCGTTCCGTGAAAATCCCACACCAATGCTTGTCGGCATACCGAGCAATAATGCCGTGACGGACTTCCCCTTGAAATCTCGCCACAAAAGTCACTCGATTCGGATCATCCCAAAGAGCTTGAGCATCATCGAAGCCAATTCCGTGCTTGAGTCTATTGGAATCGCTCTTTGCTGGGTCAAACTCAAAGACCATATTGGTATAGTAAATATACCTTCGCAAGGAATCAAGACAATCCCGGTCCCTGGCCAACAGGAACATAATCACCAGAGGTAGATACCCATTCACAAAAGCACCGCCGGGGTTCAGGCTGTTCCGCCGCCAGGAAGGCCTGAGTCCTCTACAGGGTTAGCCCCCGAAACTATCTGAGGACACTGGGCGGGGGGTGGTGGGAAGGGTAAAGAAGAAGCGGCTGCCCTGGCCCACCTGACTTTCCACCTGAATGGTCCCACCGTGCTTTTCGACGAATTCCTTACACAAAATCAGGCCCAGTCCCGTGCCGGTTTCTTTGTTGGTACCCAGTGTGGAATGGCGGGAATCAATGCGAAAGAGGGTTGGCATGTGGGCTTCCGGAATCCCGATTCCGTCGTCTTGAACCGAAATCTCCAGCCCGGTGGCGGTGGCACAAGCGGTCACCCGGATGTTGCCGCCTTGAGAAGTAAATTTGATGGCGTTGGTCAACAGATTACGCACGATACAACTGAGCATATTCCGGTCGGCAAAAACCTCGAGAGGACCGCCAAGCTCCATTTTGACGGTAATACCCTTCGCAATTGCTAAGTTCTCAACCAGGGAAAGACTTTCCTGGATTACCTGCGGAAGATCTTCCGTTTGTGGATGGAAGGGAACGGTGCCCGTTTGGGTCTTTGCCCATTCGAGCAGGTTCTCCAACAAGCTGTGTACTTTGCCCGAACTATTGATGAACAACTGAAGGTATTCATGGATATTGACGCTCTGCTTGTCATCCAACCGCTCTTTCAGTAAGGTCGATAAACTGTTCATTCCGCTCAGGGGACCCCGTAAGTCATGGGCCATGATCGAAAAGAATCGATCCTTGGTGGCAATCACTTCCTTTAATTCGAGTGTTCGCTCTTTGACCTTCTGTTCCAGTTCCCGGTTCGACCGTTCCAAATTCTTTCTCACCTCACGGCGGAGAGTGTTAAAGCGGTCGGCCAGGGCAATCGCCAGCAAAATCATCTGTGCCGACAAACCAAACTGCAGTCCGAAGTTTGTCACCAGGTTGGTGGGTAGGAGCGTCCAATCTCGTAGGGTGGTGACCAGACCACCAAAGATCAGCACAGAGAAGGCACCCACAAAGAAATACGCGCTGCGGTTTCGTTGGAAAGCACAGAAAACTCCTACCCCCAAAATCACCAAGGCCATGATTGGATTAAACACAGCCGAAAACGAAGCAAGCGCCGGCAAGAAGAAAAGATAACCAACGGGAAGAGCAAACAGAATACCTACAAAAAGCTTGAGAAGCGGGTCGATTTTTGGATTCTTGCTGGCCGTGTCGAGCATGTTCCTGAGGAAAATAAACAACGTGGCCAGAGACAACGAAAACCCGATGTACGTCGAACTGTCAGTCCATTGCGCGGCACCAGGCCAGAAAAATTCCTTGGTGAGGCCATTGGTCATAGCCACCGTGAGCGTCGCACAGGCAATGAAAGCAACATACAACAAATAGCCAAAGTCACGTAAAACGATGTACAACAACAAATTGAAAAGAATCATGGCGAGAGCCATGCCGAAGTACAAGGCCTGGATCATATAGTCCATCCGCTCATGGCTCTGGAACGCTTCACGGTCCCACAGTTTGGCGGGAATCAATACCGCATTCGTGGACTGGATTTGGAAGTAAAAAGTCAGGGTAGTGTTCGGGGCAAAACTGATGGGGAAAGCAAAAAACCGGTTTGGATAAGCACGAGAGGAAAAGGGCTCAACACTGCCTGTTTTGACAATAGTGTACCCATCGGCTGTGGTGGGCAGATAAAACACCACACTGGTCAGGCTGGAGGAAGCTATTTCCAGTTGATACTCCCGGGCTTGATCAGAGGTGTTGGTCAGTTCTAGGCGCAACCAGTAAGTTGAGTCGGTATAGCCAAAATCAAGAGCCTCGTTGGCCCCTGGGTTAGTTTGAAAGCCCGCAGCCGTCTCTTGTTTCAGCAGCTCTTCCAGGGTCAACCGATGACCAGGGTCGGCGATAAACTCAAGGTGGGGAGCCAGCAATATTGGCTCTTGGCTCAGTTGTCCCACCTCAAGGGCCGAAAGGCTCCTCAGGGAGCACAGAAGAACCAGAAGAACCATCAGGAGGATTCGGTTGCCGTTCACGCTCATTTTCTTCCTAAAAGACACGCAAGGTCTCTCCTCTCGCCTGGGAAGGTGATAAACCCAAAGCCCGTCGAAAGCGCTTCGAGAAGACCCCGGCATCAGTATAACCCACCGACTCGGCAATAGCCCGCACGCTGAGGTTGGTGGTACGCAGCAGTTCCAAGGCTTTGTGCATTCGCAGATCAGACAGGTATTGCATCAACGGTCGGCCGGTGGTGGAAGAAAACAGGTGGCAGCAGTACGTCCGTTCCAGGCCGGCAAACCGGGCAATGGTGGTGGTGGTCAAGGGACGGCTATAAGCCTGTTCCAAAAAGGTGATCAGCTCTTGGACATAGGGGATTTCCTTGGGGGCACCACCGGCCACACTCCCCCGCTCCCTTTCCACGGCCAGGGTTTCCAGAAGCGAAAACAGCCGGGCTTGGACCCTCAACACCTTGGTTTCTTGCGCAAGATCTTCTGACTCAATGATTTCAAGAATTTCCTGAAAAAAATGGCCTACCGGCCGATCCTTTTGTGCCGGATGAACCGGCTCTTCGCGCCGAAATCCACAGAGATCCAGGTAGTGGGAAATGCGGGTTCCGCCCAGCCCTAGCCAGAGGTAGCGCCACGGATCAGACCTGTCGGCCTCGTACCACAGGTCATCGTGGGGATAGAAAAGAAAGCTGTCTCCCGCACCCAGCCGCCACTCCCTTTTGCCGAAACGGACCCTTCCTTGTCCCTGCAGCACGTGATGAATCAACGCGTGGTTGCGTCGCCCCCGCCAGCCGTGTCCTGCAGGACAAATGTGAAACCCGCTGTGAAGCACCTGCACATCGGCCCCGAGATCGCCGCGATGAAAGACCTGAATTTCCGGGTGGAACCCTGTGGGCCCCCGAACGGTATAATCTCGCTTCATTCCCTTAGTGAACCATAAAAGAGCCTAAATGTCGTCCCATTTCCAACAAATTCACCATTCTCTCTCACAATCTGTCCAATGGCCAGGTCCTACAGGGTGTACAGTCGTTCTATCAAGGAGAACACCATGCCCAAAATCACCTTTGTGGGAGCGGGAAGCACCGTCTTCGCCAAGAATATCCTGGGGGACTGCCTGTCGGCGCCGGCCCTCAACACCAACCTGACCATTGCCCTCTACGACATCGACGCCACCCGGTTGGAAGACAGCCGCCGCATGGTCGAAACCCTGAACCGCAACCTGGCCGGTGGCCGGGCCAAAATCAGCGCCCACCACGGCATCGGGGCACGCAAAGCCGCCCTCAAGGGTGCTGACTACATCGTCAACGCCATCCAGGTCGGCGGCTACGAACCCTCAACGGTCATCGACTTTGAAATTCCCAAAAAATACGGCCTGCGACAGACCATCGCCGACACCCTGGGTCATGATGGACATCGCCGACGACATTCTCGAGGTCTGCCCCAACGCCTGGTTTTTGAACTACTCCAACCCCATGGCCATGCTGACCATGTCGCTGTTGCGCCGGGGCATCAAAGCTGTTGGGCTTTGCCACAGTGTGCAGGTCTGTGCCAGCCACCTGCTGGGCTTCCTCGAAATGCCTACTGACAACGTGCAGTGGAAAATCGCCGGCATCAACCACATGGCCTGGCTGGACCTTTACCCCGAAATCAAGCGCCGCGCCGCCGCCAAGAATGCCGCAGCCCTAGCTCCTGGCGGGGAAAAACATTGGGACATGGTGCGCTACGAAATGATGCGCCACTTCGGGTACTACATCACCGAATCGTCGGAGCACAACGCGGAGTACACGCCCTACTGGATCAAGGCGAAGTACCCCCAGCTGGTCGATCAGTTCAACATTCCGCTGGACGAGTACCCCCGCCGCTGCCGCGATCAGATTTCGCGCTGGGCCACGATGCGCGAGGATCTACTCAAGGACCAGTCCTTGACCCACGAGCGTACCCACGAATACGGTTCGTACATCATCGAGGCCATGGAGACGGATGTGCCTTACCGTATTGCCGGCAACGTGCTCAACAACGGGCTGATCACCAATTTGCCCAGCAAGGCCGTCGTAGAGGTGGCATGCCTGGTCGACCGCAACGGCGTGCAGCCAACCTTTGTGGGTGAACTGCCCCCACAATTGGCGGCCCTGAACCAGACCAACATCAATCCGCAGATTTTGACCGTCGAGGCCGCCTTCAGCCGCAAACGGGAAGACATCTACCACGCAGCCTACCTGGACCCGCATACCAGCGCCGAACTGAGTCTCGACGACATCCGCAAGCTGTGTGACGACCTCATCGAGGCCCACGGCCCCATGATGCCCAAGTTCAGCTAGTCAGCAAGGGGTTCACGACCTCCATAACAAACGTTCATGTTCCTTCATCCTGGTTTCATCGATCGAGCTCCCGGAAACCCCTAAGGTATCCGCAAGGAGTTCGCGATGAGCACCAGTGATTTCGTCGTTTCGGTTCGTGATGTGAAAAAAATGTACCCCTTGGGCAAAACCGAGGTGTGGGCCCTCAAGGGAATCAGCTTCGATCTGAGAAAAGGAGATTTCATCTCCATCGCCGGCCCTTCGGGCTCGGGAAAGACCACCCTGCTGAACCTGTTAGGCTGTTTGGATACCCCCACCGAGGGAGAGGTCTTCCTCGAGGGGGTTTCGACAAAATCCCTCAAGGACGATCAGATCACCGACCTGCGCCACCAGGTGATCGGGTTTATTTTTCAAACTTTCAACTTGGTCCCCGTCCTTTCGGTCAGAGAAAATGTCGAGTTTCCTCTCCTCATTGGCCATGGCAAGCACATCAAACCCGATACGGCCTGGACCAACCATTTGATTGAGTCCGTGGGCCTGAGCGATTGGGCAAAACACAAGCCCAACGAGCTTTCCGGCGGACAGCGTCAGCGCGTGGCCATCGCACGGGCTTTGGTCAACAAACCCCGCATCGTCATGGCCGACGAGCCCACCGCCAACCTCGACAGCCGCACGGGCGAGAGCATCATTGCCCTGATGAAAAAGATCAGCCACGAGCTGGGAACAACCTTCATCTTCTCCACCCACGATCAGCGAATCGTCGACGTTGCCGACCATGTGATCCGCATTCAGGACGGGGTGGTAGTATGAAAATTCCCATGCTTGGGACCCTGGCCTTCCGAAATCTGAGGGAACACGGACGCCGGTCGATCACCGTGGGCTTGATCATGGCCTTTGGTCTCTTCCTCTATTTGTTGGGCAACGCCTTCCTCGACTCGGCCACGAAAGGAGTTCAAGATTCCTACATTGGCAAGTACACCGGCGAACTTTTCTTGTCCATGCCCAACAAAGTGGCTGTGACGGTATTTGGTCCCGACGGAAGGGTCCCGGGTTTGAAGATTGCCACCTTTCCCCACTACCCCCAGCTTGAGAAAGTCTTGGAAGAGTCCGGGTTGTTTGCCACTTGGAATCCCCATTCCGTTAGCGGCGCCCAAATTCTCGTCGACGAGCGGGCCAAAACGGCGGTGAGGATGCTGGGAATCGACCCCGTTCGGTACACAAAAATGTTCCCCTCAACGGTGGAATTCCAGGAAGGCGGTTTTTGGAAGGAGGGACAGAGGGGGCTGGTCGTCAACGAGTCAACCATGGAACTCCTTCGCGAAAAGTCAGGTAAGAATATCCAGGTCGGGGACACCCTCGATCTGGCCATGATGGGCCAGGCCGGCAACATCCGCACCGTCACCCTGGTCGGTGTGGCCAAACTAGACGAGGCCAGCAAGCAAGGTCCCATGACCCTGACGGCTTGGGTGGACATTGATACGGTTCGGCTTTTGTTGGGCCACATTGTCGAAGGGATGGCCGCGCCCATCGAAGCCTCACCCGCCGTGATCGACGAAGAGGACCTGTTCTCGGAACCGGCCGTTTCGGCGGTTACCTCCGACACCCCCCGGGTCAACCTGGGAGACTTGCTAAGTACGGGAATTGGCCAAAGGACCGCCGAGGTCCCCGATGCCCAGGCCTGGCAAATGGTCACCCTTCAGTTGAAACCCGGAGTTTTGGCCGAAACCGCCCAGGCTCAGTTGAACAGCGCCTTACAAGAGGCGGGATTCGAGGTGAAGGTGCAAGACTGGGTGGCCGGAGCTGGTAACACAGCTCAAACGGTTCTGGCGCTAAAACAGGCTTTTGCGGTGGTGATTTTCATCATCATCTTGGTGGCCATTTTCATCGTCATGAATGCCTTGATGATCTCAATTTCGGAACGGACCACCGAAATCGGTACTATGCGGGCCCTGGGAGCCCGAAAGAAGCTGGTTCGCAACCTCATCCTTTGGGAGGTGTTCTTCCTCGCCTTGGCGGCCGGGGTGGTGGGCGTGGTGGTCGCAGCGGTGGTGGTCGGCATCCTCTTCTTGACGGGTATTCCCATCCCCTCGGGCTTCCTTCAGCTGTTGTTTGCTTCGGACCAAGTGCGCCCCTTCTTGACCCTAGGGGGCACCATGCAGGGCTGGCTGGGCCTGTTGAGCATTGGGCTTTTGGCCGGCTGGTATCCGGCCAACACCGCCCTGCGCCTGAGTCCCCTCAAGGCCATCCAGGCCGACTGACCGCCTCTTCAAGGAGCATCCTATGAACACTATTGCCTTGGCATTCCGCAATCTATTACGACAGAAACGGCGCACCATTTTCCTGGCCTCGGCCGTGGCCCTGGGGTTTGCCGTCATGACTCTTCTCTCGGCCCTGAGCGGAGGAATGGTTGGTAGCCTCAAAGAAAACCTATCCCAGTCTTTTGGAGGCCATGTCTTCCTCAAAGCCAAGGAGTGGAACCAGTATGACCGCGTGGTCACCCGGACCCGAAACGTTGAGTTGGTTCCCCAAGCCCTTGAGGCTTTGGGTCGCCAGGTGGCTTCGTACAGCCGCCGTTCGGAAGTGACCACCCAACTGGTGTTTGGCTCGAAAACCCTCGAGACCAACCTCACCGGCGTGGAATGGGAAAGGGAGACTTTCTTCCGCAAAAGTCTAACGGCCAGTAGCGGCTCCATTCCCGCTGTGCTGGAAGCGAATCAGTTGCTACTCAATACAGTCACGGCCAAAACCCTCGGTGCCCAGGCCGGTGATGAGCTTCTGGTCAAGTTCAAAACCCTCGACGGCCAGCAAAACCTCCTCGACTTCACCGTGGCGGCTGTCATCGACACGGCCGGGGGAGGAGGCTTCACCCAAGACAGCTTTGTTTTGCTGTCGCAGGCCAACGACATGCTGGGCCTGGCCCCCGGAGAATTTCAGACCCTCAACCTATTGCTCAAGGACATGAACCAACAGGAAAAAGTGGGTCAACAACTAGAAGCCTTCCTCCTGGGCCAACAAAACACGGTGAAAATCCGGATTCCGGCTGCCCCGGACGAAAACCCCCTCACCAAGATGATGGACGCCTTTTTGGGCACCGACTCCGACAGTGAGCGGTGGGAGGGCCCCCGCTACGAGGTGAGCATCCTCGACGATTTCACCTCGACCTTCCTGTCGTTGGTGGCCGTCATCCAGGCGGTGTCGTATGTCATCTTCGCCATCATGCTGGTGGTCACCCTTATTGGCATCTCCAACACCTTCCGGATGATCCTTCAGGAGCGCACGGTGGAAATCGGTACCCTCAGGGCTTTGGGCATGAGGCGTCGGGGCATTATGAAACTCTTTCTGTGGGAAGCCGTGGCCGTTCTGACCCTAGGAGTCACCCTGGGGGGCGCCCTGGCGGTGACCCTCGCCCTGGTCCTCGGCTCGATTCCCTTGACGGGCATGGATTTCTTCCAAATCTTCCTGACCGACGAAAGGTTGCTGTTTCAGCCTGGGCTCACCCCAACATTGACCACGATTCTCGTCGTCCTGGGGGTGGGCCTTTTGGCCGCCTCTAGCCCTGCCCGCAAAGCCGCCCGCCTGTTCCCTGCCGATGCCTTGAGGCATCGGGGCTGAGTCTCAGCCTTCTGTTGAGTTTTTTTTCTGTTGAGGAGTTTTTTATGAAAAAGACCATCGTTATCCTTTCCATCCTTCTTTTGGCACTCACGGGAACCCTAGGCGCCCAGGCCATGGACTTCACCAAACTGCTGGCCGAAATCGATGAAAGAACCGACTTCGGCAAGTCGGATGTGTCCCTCGTAGGACAAATGAAAATCAAGGACCCTGAAAACGGGGATTCTGAGCAGACCATGGCCATGTTCCGCCGTGACGCGAAGGACTCGTTTGTCGCCCTCATCCTGGCCCCCGACTCCAAAAAAGGAACCGGTTATCTGCTCAACGGTGACAACTTCTGGACCTACGACCCGGTCAGCCGCAAGTTCAGCTACACCTCGTTCAAGGACAACTTTCAAGGCTCTGACGCCAAGAACTCCGACTTTCTAAAAACCAACCGCTCTACGGACTACAGTGTGACCGGAAGCAGCGAAGGAAAACTTGGCAAGTTCGACACCTGGATTTTGGACCTCACCGCCAAAAACACTGGGGTCACTTACCCAAAGCAGAAGCTGTGGATCGACCAGGTCAGCAAGAATGTCTTGAAGTCCGAGGACTACAGTTTGTCAGGGCGGCTGTTGCGCACCTCCCTTTACCCCACTTGGGTCAACGTGGGCAAAAAGGTCTTCGCCACCAGGCAAATATTTAACGACGCCCTGGTGGCCGGAAAGCGCACCGAGCTGCTCTTCACCGAAGTCAGCGACAAACCCCTGACCGACGAAATTTTCACCAAGGCTTTCCTCGAAAAAGCCACCAAGTAGGAGCCAGAAATGAAACCATGGATGATGCTCGCCCTGGGGGTGGCTTTTTTGGGGGCAACCCAGGGTCTGCTAGCCCAGTCAGAAGAAGAGGACCTTTTCGGAGACCAGTCGACCTCTGAACAAACCGGAGTCGCAACCTCCAATTCAGGAGCCTCGGCCGACGTGGCTGGAAGGTTTTTGGGCGACGAGGCCAAGCTTCAATGGACGGGGGAACTCCAGTACTCGGCCACTAACGTTTGGAAAGACGCTTCCCCCGATTTAACCCAAGACCTGTCCTTTGAGTTGGGCCTCACCGCCCGTCCCGATCGAAATATGCGGGTGGGCGCTAAGGGCCAATGGAACTATGACCCCGGTACTGGCAAGGCCCAGGTCAACGTCAGCGAAGCCTTTGGGGACTTCCAAGGGGGAGATAAGCTTTACATTCGAGTCGGCAAGCAGTTCATCCAGTGGGGCCGCGGCTTCTTCTATAGTCCGGCCGACGTTTTGAATTTGACCACCATTGATCCTGCCGATCCCACGGCCACCCGGGAAGGTCCTACCTCTTTCAAGGCAACCTGGGAAGAGGGGGAAGCCGGGAGCTATCAAGCGGTGGTGACGGCCAACGAAATCACCAAGGGAGACAAGGTGAGCTTGGCCGGCCAAGGAACCTGGCTGTTGTGGGGCTCGGAAATCTCGGTCGGTGGTTACTACCAGCCATCACAAGACCGGGCGCCCCGGGGCTTTCTGACCGCAGGGTTCAATCTTCATGGTGTGAATTTTTACTCAGAATCGGTGGTTCTGGCCAAAAACGACGAGCGCCGTCTTAAGAAGGCCGGATCAGGATTAGCTGTTGCCGAGAATCCCTCTGGTTGGGTCGCCCAGCAAACCGTGGGCTTTACCTATACCTGGGAAGAACCGGACAAAAGGTTCAGCCTTGAAGCCTTGGGACAGTATTACTACAATGGCACAGGGGCCGAGGATCCCGCCGTCTATCACCAGCGAAGTCAGTTCCTTCCCATGCTGATCAATACAGGAGACCTGAAGGCCGGTGATCTGAGAAACTTCGGCACCCAGTACGTGGCCGGATCGGTGGCTTTTAACAAAATTGCAGGGTCGACAGTGTCGCTTTCCGACTCCTTCCGGGCTTCGCTGTCGCAAGAGTCATGGGTCCAGACGCCCCGTCTGGAATGGATGGCCGATCCCAACCTCACCTTGGGAGGAGAAAGCGTTTGGTCCCGGGGCGCGAAGAACTCCGAGTATGCCCAGGGGGGAGATACCGCCGCCTGGCAGCTCGATGCGATCTTGTTTGATAAACTGACCGTGGAAATTAGCGGTCCCCTTCCGGGGTCCCAGAATTCCGTGAATCCCACCTTGAAGGTCAGCCTTCGGGGTATGACGTTTTAGACTGAGGGGGTGCGCGGGTGAAAGCATCGGTATTGGTGGTCGAGGATACTCCCGAAATGGCAGAGCTGATCTGCCTCTACCTGGTCAAGGAAGGCTGCCAAACCCTCACCGCCCCCTCGGCCGAAGCGGGTTTTGCCGCTTTGGAACAACAAAACTACGACCTGGTGGTCCTTGACATCCAACTACCCGGCATGGACGGATTTGAGTTCCTCACCCGTTTTCGCAAAACCAGTGAAACCCCCGTCCTGGTCCTCACGGCCCGGAGCGAGGACGAGGACCTGATTTTGGCTTTGGGTTTGGGGGCCGATGACTTTCTGCCCAAGCCCTTTTCGCCTCGGGTGCTGGCTGCCCGGGTCAGGGCGCTCCTTCGCCGCCGGGTGGGTTCAGACCAGGGAAAGGCCCTCCCCTCGGTGATGAACCTTGGTCCCTTTGCCTTGAACAACGATACCCGGTCAGTCACCCAAGGTTCCACCAAGGTGACCCTTTCAGCCCGGGAGTATGACTTGCTTCGCTACTTGTTGCTTCATCCTGGGCAGCCCTTTCGTCCCCAAGACCTGTACGAAGCGGTGTGGGGTCAGGCCTTCGGGGACTTGTCAGCCGTGGGGGTCTACATTCAGCGTCTACGTCGAAAAATCGAAGCAGACCCTAACAATCCCGTTTACCTGAGGACCGAAAGGGGCTTCGGCTACCGGTTCCACCCCTCAGGGCAGGAGTCCAGATGAGCCTTCGAGTCCTCATTCTTGCTTTGCTTACCATTCCTGTCTTTGTGCCCATTGTGTACTATCTGCTAACGGGGGATTCATCGGGACCGGTGACGGGACCAGTGCTGAGTCCCATTCCTAGAGCGATCCTCCCCTCCGTGCTGTTTGGTGCTCCCATCTTGCTGTTAGTCCTGATGTTCCGACAGTTTGACCGGTCGCTCAGGCATCTGGTCCAGGAAACGGACCGCTTGGCCCAGGGCAACCTGCAAACACCCATCCAAGGGAAGGGGGCGGTGGAGCTGAACACCTTGGCCAAGGCCCTGGAAGAAATGCGCAAGTCGCTGAACCAAGACCGCGAACGGAAGGCCTTCCTTCTGATGGGGCTGTCCCATGACTTCCGCACACCCTTGGGGCTCATCAAAGGCTACACCGAGGCCATCGAAGATGAACTGGAGGGCTCCAACCCCGAGTGCACCAAGTACCTGGGGATCATTGCCAACAAAGTGGAGCAATTGGAGCGCATGGTGTCCCGGTGGATCGAACTGGTACGCCTGGAAACCGGAGACCGAGTGGCCACCTTCGAAAGTGTGCCGCTGGCCCTGTGGCTGGGCCCTCTTTGGAAGCGCTTTGAAGCAGATTCCGAGCTTCTGGGAAGGAAATTCCGGGGAGAATTGGTTCTCGATCCCCACCTCAGCCTGGCGCTGGACACCGAGCTGATGGAGCGGGTATTGGAAAACCTGTTGGGCAACGGGCTTAAGTACTCCCCTCCTGGAGGTACTTTGCGGTGGATTGTGCACCAGGAGGACCACTCCGTGGTCTTCGATCTGGAAGACGACGGCCCGGGGATTCCCGAGGCGGAACACCACCTCATCTGGGAGCCTTTCTATCGGGGCAAGAACCCCGCGAAAGCAGGATGGGGACTCGGTTTGTCAGTGGTCAAGAGCATTGTCAGCGCTCATGGTTTCAGCATTGAGCTGAGCCCAACCGAGTCGGGAAAAGGTACAAGGTTCCGATTGACCGCCCCCCTGAATTCCGCTGATCACTCAATCTTCTGATAGCTCACTAAAACCTGGGTCCGGGTCGGGGTACCCGGACCACCCATAGGGGCCGTCGTCTTGATCAGGGGGTGGGTTCCTTCCACGGCAAACCACCATTCGGCGCGGGTCAGCACCCAGCTGTACGGGGCGCCCAGGCCGGTGGAGGCGTGCCAGCAGTCCCAGGTTTTCCCGCCGGCCGTGATGGTCTCGCGTCCCAGCATCTGAAACTCAAAGTCGATGCCCGGCCCGGCAAACATGGTGTTGCCCGCATAGATAAACCGGTGGGTCACCACCTTGCTCCAGGGGTAGCCCCGAAGCAGAATGGGAATGCAGCCCAGGTCGGTGATCAGCAACTCGCCGGGTCCGACCTTCGCCACCAGTTTCTGGTACTCAGTGGTTTTCTTGATTATGGCATCGGGGGCGAACGTGGTGATTTCACTGGCCACGGACTGGAGTGTCACGGGGTCGAGCCAGTACGTGGAGTCAAAGTCGAAGGCTTTGGTGCGATACTCGTAGCGTGCGGCAGAGCCCTTACCGACCAAGGTCAGCGTCGTTTCCAGGGGGTAGGTGGCCGAACCGATGGTCTCGGTGTATTTGATGATTTCCTTGGTGGGCAAACCGGGGTTGACGGTCTTGATTTGAGACCAGGCCGAAACGCCGGTGAAAAGAAGCAGGAGAAGAACAGTTGATCGCACGGATAACCTCATTTGACGGAGTATACGACTTGGTCGCCCTCAATGCCTTTCAGCTGGGTCTTCCATTTGCGCAGGGCCGCTTTCCGGGTGGCCAGAGTCCGGCGGCTGGCGGCGTCCCGAAACACGGCTTCACTGAAAAAGATTTCCTGGTCGTGGGCCAGGCCCTGCATCCGTGCGGCACGGTTGACCGTCTGGCCAAAATAATCGAAGCGGTCGTTAAGGGTCACGGCAATCGCGGGACCAGCATGAATGCCCATCTTCACCACCACTGACTCCTCGGTGCCGGGAATTTTCAATGGTTCAATGGCCTTCTGAACGGAGAGAGCCGCTTCCAGCGCTTGAGAAGCCACACGGAAGCTGGCCATCACGGCGTCGCCGATGGTCTTGACGACAATTCCCCCATGGGTTTCGATGGCCTTGAACAGCACCTTGAAATGCTCGCGGACCAGATTGTACGCCTTGGCATCGCCCAACTGCTCGTACAGCGCTGTGGACCCCTTGATGTCGGTGAACAGCAGCACCACATGCCGAATTTCCAGGCTTTCCTCAGCGCTCAAGACTTCATCGCTGAAGCGCTCATGGAACAGCGGGCGGTGAAGCAAGTCGAGGCCCGAAAGCGTCTGTTCAGGTTTAACCCAAGTGCCGTTGCCCAAGGACTGATTGTAGGCCATCAGCAACGCTTCTTGCTCCCCGGGGGCAAAGCTCACCATTTTGGGAGCCGCCGAGAAGGTAACCTCAACGGTTTGGTCCAGCTCGTTGCGAAACCCGACGTTGCACATCGGGCAGAAGTCCTCGGCTTTCGCCGTTCCCAAATGAGACGAGAAGTTCGGAATTCCCTGACAGTGAGGGCAATGATAGTCCCAGCGTAAATCAAACCACCCCTCCAGCACACCTGCCAAAAACGCATCAACCGTCGGATCGGGTTTCAGGCTGAGGTGGCGGGCCACGTCCAAAGGGTTGATTCGGAACAAGGCTGAGGCAAGCTGTCCGGACCTCCAACGGTCCAAAGCCTCGAGGGTGGGTCTCCAGTCTGGACCACTGCCATGGGAAAGAAGCTCGTCGATGAACAAACCATTACCTCCAAAAAACGCCTTATCAAAATACCATCAATCACGTCGGTGACCTAGTAAAAAAGACAGGGGATTAATGTGATTGCGTTCACAACTACTTGCCTAACCGTTCTTCCAGGGTCTAAAATGGAACCAATACTACGAAAGAACAAGGAGTTCCTATGGCCCGGTCCAAAAAGACCATGGACGGCAACATGGCCGCCGCCCACGTTTCGTACGCGTTTACCGAGGTAGCCGCGATCTACCCCATCACCCCATCGTCCAATATGGCCGAGTATACCGACGAATGGGCCGCCAAGGGCCACAAGAACATTTTCGGTGAAACCGTCAAGCTGGTGGAAATGCAGTCCGAAGCCGGAGCCGCCGGTGCGGTCCACGGTTCCCTCCAGGCCGGTGCCCTGACCACCACCTACACCGCCAGCCAAGGCCTCCTCTTGATGATTCCCGACATGTACAAGATGGCCGGCGAGCTCCTTCCCGGCGTCATCCACGTGTCGGCCCGGGCGCTTGCCAGCCATGCCTTGTCGATTTTCGGCGACCATCAGGACGTCATGGCCTGCCGCCAGACCGGTTACGCCATGCTGGCCACCAGCTCGGTTCAGGAAGTCATGGACCTGGCCGCCGTCGCGCACCTTTCGGCCCTCGAAAGCCGCGTTCCTTTCCTCCACTTCTTCGACGGCTTCCGCACCAGCCACGAAGTCCAGAAGGTCGAGGTCATCGAGTACGACGAACTGGCCAAACTCGTCCCCTGGGAAGCCGTCAACCGCTTCCGCACCGGCGCTCTGAACCCCAACAGCCCCGTGACCCGAGGCCTGGCCCAGAACCCCGACGTGTACTTCCAGGCCCGCGAGGCCTGTAACCCCTTCTACGACGCCGTTCCCGCCATTGTCGAAAAGTACATGGACAAGCTCAGCGC
>JFJP01037259.1_pt1 | contig 34755 bp, 27 predicted proteins | sample 431651 | NCBI WGS metagenome assembly JFJP01 (sample SAMN02602958, study PRJNA72255) | Microbial mat metagenome, whole genome shotgun sequencing project. | biome: fresh water; feature: sink hole; material: water; isolation source: purple microbial (photo- and chemosynthetic) mats found in... | reverse complement strand
GAATTAGCGATAAATTTTCGGCACCAAACCAACCTTTTCCTACCACAAAGGCAACAAAATCGTCCCATAAAACTCCGGCACCGGCTTCAACGTACACATGCTTGTCTGTGGTTTTTACTACATTTATGTGCTTAATATTAGCTCTAATTACCAAACCGGGAAAATCCTTAGTAAACAATACATTACTCCCATCGCCCAAAACAAAATGCGAGTTGGTATGAAAAAAATCCTGAAATTCTTCGGTTGCCAGCGTAGTTCTTAGTTCAAATTCGTTGTTAAATTCAATATACTTAGCAGCGTTACAATCAACGTTAAAGCTTGTAAGCTCCTTCAAATTATAGTTGCTTATAATGTTCATGATTTGGGCATTTTAAATAATGGTAAATATAAATCTTTTCAAACTTAAATTTTGTGAGAAAACTCATGAATTTGAAAAAAGCACAAAAATATCATTTTTTTAATAAGTTTGTAAAATATTTTTCGATTTTGCAGAAAATTTAGTACTTTTAAAGTCTGAATACCAGTTTTGGGATGTTTTTTAATTTGAAATAAATGCTAATACCCGGTAATTATTTCTGAAAACTACCTTTAAACGGTTCATTTTGCCAACATTAATACCTATAATAATGAAATTATTTCTTAAAATTTTACTCGGCATTGCAATTTTGGGCGGGCTCGGCGCCGGCGGTTATTATGCCTATACCAAAATTAAAAGCACAAATAAACGCGATGCTTTTAGCATCATACCCGAAAATGCTATTTTTATTATCGAAACCGAAAATTTAACGCAAGCTTGGTCGTCGTTAAGCGAAAACAAGATTTGGAAAGGCTTGGTTAAAAACGAATATTTCAAAGACTTAAACAGCACCTTGGAAACAGTGAACAGCTTTTTGAAAAACAATGCGGCTGCCGATATCTTATTAAAAAACCGCCGATTGCTTGTATCAACTCATATGATTTCGGGTGTCGATTGGGATTTTGCCTTTGTTATTGATGTTGAAGAAATTGCAAATATGCCATTTCTTTCCGAATTTGCCGGCATGGCAGGCTACGAGGTTCAAGAATCGGATTATAATGGCAATGTAGTACTTCAGCTTACCGACAAAGCCGACCGGTCAACCGTAATTTACCTTACCATTATCGATAATTTGCTGGCGGGTAGCCTAAATGGCAGCCTGCTCGAAAATATAATTGACGGAAAAACCAACGATGTTTGGAATTCGAACAAAAACTTTACCCAAATTACCGAAGAAGTAAGAGATAAACGATTATTCAATTTCTACTTCAACTATAAAGAATTGCCCAAATTTATTCGCACCTTTACCGGTTCGGATGTTGAAATGGCGCAAACCATTGCATCGGCACTTATGGTTTCGGGTTTTATGATAGATATTACCGACGAAACCCTAAATTTTTCGGGTATTTCGAGCATCGACAGTACATCTTCATTTATAAAAGCTTTGGCACATACCGAACCTGCCGAATTTACGGCGTACAATATAATTTCGGACAAAGCAGCGTTTTATAATGCTATATGTTTCAAGAATTACAGCGATTTTCAGGAAATTCTGCTGGCTCAAGCATCTAACAGTATGGGCGATGATTTTTCGGATTATGCCAAAAATATTACCAAATTAGAAAGCCTTTTGGGAGTCGATTTGCAGAAAGACTTTTTTAGTTGGATAGGCAACGAAATTGCATTTGTTAAACTTCAACCCAACGAAAAAGCCAGAATTGAAGACGTTATTGCTATTATTCATACCAAAAACATCGATACGGCAATGCAAGGACTCGACCATTTAACTTCGCAGGTAAACAAGCGCACGCCGGTTAAATTCAAAACGGTAACCTACAACAACTTCGACATAAAATATTTGGAAATTAAAGGATTTTTCCGTATGTTTTTCGGAAAACTGTTCGATAAACTTGAAAAACCGTATTTTACTTCGGTTGAAGACTTTATGGTTTTCAGCAATTCGCAATTGGCGTTGGAAAACTTTTTGGACGATTATATAAAAGGCAAAACCTTGGCAAAAAAGGAATCGTTTCTTCAATTTAAGGAAAATTTTGAACCCGAAACCAATATTTGTTTTTTTGTACAGATGCCTAAAATGTACGATAATATGCAGAATTTCATGAATTTAGAAAATAAATTGGCACTTGAAAAAAATAAAGAAACTATTCTAAGTTTTTCGCAAATAGGTTTTTCACTTAAAGCTAAAAAAGGCAGTTTTACCAATACTTTGGCAGCCGGATTTAATGAAGAAGCCTTAGTACTGGAAAGTATTGAAAACTATACCGACAGTGCATCGGCAGCCCTATTTGCCGATACGGTGGAAAATTTAGGATTAAACGTTTATACCGATTCGGTTAAAACCGACGGACGCTTCGAAATTAAATACACAGAAGGGTTTACACGGTTCGAAGGGTTTGTTAAAGCAGGCAAATTGAGCGGTTTGGCGCGCGGCTACTATCCGTCGGGGGTATTATTTTATACCGTTAATTTCGAAAACGACCTTGCAGAAGGCGAAACCGTATTTTATTACGACGATCCAAGCGAAAAACGCTTAGCAACTGCCACTTACAGCAAAGGCGTATTGGAAGGAGCTTACAAAGAATTTTATCCTGCCGGTGCACGCAAAGCCGAATTTAACTACAAGGACGGCGCAAAACACAAGGAAGGATTTTTCTATTTTGAAACCGGCGCCGTAAAAATTGAAGCCGAATATAGAAACGGAATGAAAACCGGCAGATGGAAGTATTTTGATGAAAATGGCAACAAAATAGAAACGGAACGATGGCGTAAAGGAGAGCTTAAAGGAGGTAAAGAAAACGCTGCAATATAATTTGAGAAAGCACTTCTGTTTTCATTTATAAAATAACACATAGGCACTTAGTAAACAAATAATTGAAAAATTACGTTTACTTGGTGCCTATATGGTAATAACTGAATTAGTATGATTTATACCATTAATTGGTTGAATAAGGCTTTAAAAAGAAAGAGTGAATTTAAGGATGCACACATTTCTTCGATATATTGCAAAGCATGCATTGCATTTCTTTTCAATACAAAACGCATTTTAAATCAAAGATTTACACCGTTTGATGTACCCTAATTTACATAAAATATACTACAGTCCTCTTATTGGACTCAAAATCTATTAACTTACTAATATATAATCAATTAAAAATATTATACAGTTTGTAATATAACACCAACACAAAGCTACAATATATTGTTTTTCAACTATTTAAAGTACTTCATATCAAGTAAAGAATCAAATTTACAAAAATAACCGAACTTTCAACTTATTTTAAATTATAACATTCCTATTAGCAACTTTGAATTACAATTAAATAAAGACATGAAAGTCTTTTTCTTTATTTTAATAAACTAAATTCACAACTTATTGTATTTTAAATATATACATAACTTATTGAAAGTAATTATTTAAGTTAAAACAAATACAAATTGAACAATAAAAAAGAAATTTTGCTGCAAATACGGTTATTTTAGTAAAGCTAAATTTAACTTTTTACAGCAAAACTTCAATTATTAAATATTATACTTACGTTTAATTTTCAATAGCTGCATTCCTGCCATTATTGCCCCCCATACCGGACCAGCCGGTAAGTTTTTTATCGAAAGTATTTATGCAAACCAGTCTGCCATCGGCGCCTGAAACGTAAATTTTACCATCGTTTACCACCGGCTGAAAGTTGAGTGCCTGATTGGTAATAAATTCTTTAATTAATTTCCCGGTGGCAACATTATGAATTAGCACTTTGCCTAATCGTCCGGCAGTAATTATGTGTCCGCCGGCATAGGCAGGCATGGCAGCGGAAGCCAAAGCAATACCTTCGCCGGTTTCAGTTTCAAACTTATGCGCCCATTTTTCGGCACCGGTAGTAGCATCAAAACACACCAGCCTGCCTCCTATTACAGTTACATTTTGGTTACTAATGTTTAAAATCGAAGCGTCGTTGGCACTCATTAACTGATGTGCTCCCATATCGGTAGAAGCCCCAAAATAGGCCTTTCCTTTGAAATTCGAATAAATAAACGGTGCTTTGCTAAAATCCTTGATATCGTATCGGGCAATTAGTCGGCTTTCGTTGGTTATGCCGCGTATCGAAACGTACAAACTATTTCCATTTATGGTTGGCGGACAAATTGCTTTGGCATTTGCACTTGTTATTAGTGTGCCATCGGTTGCATTAAAATGGTACAACATGCCGGAATGAGTCGTATAAAACACCCCATTTTTAGCAATTACCGGTGCCGCCAATACTTCGGAATCTATACTGTTTTGCCACACCACATTGCCGGTTTTAAGGTCGAAACAAGCCGCTACATAAGCGTTCGGACTGCGTGTATTATGCGACCTCAGGTCGTTGGGGTAAACTACATACACTTTACCGTTGGCAACACTGGGCGAATGGTAAATATTAGGCCCCAACCATTTAGACCAAGCCAAAACTCCGGTTTCGGCATCAATTGCGTATAGGGTGCACGATTGCGAAATAACCAACACAATGCCCCCTTCGAACATAGCAGCCGACGGGCCGTTTTCGCCCAAGTTTACAGCCCACTTAAATGCGCCGGCTTTATCGAAACAATAAAATTCGCTGGAATAAAACCCGCCGCCGCTAAATATATTGGTTTCGGTAACCAACGGCGTGCAAACCGGCGACTGCGAGCTAAACTCAAGGTCGTAACCATAACTTTTAGTTACCTTTTTCGAATTATTTTTGGCAGGTTTTATGGGCACTTGCATAAATTCGGTCAAAAAGCCTTTGCTATCGCGTTTTGTAGTGGTGTAAAAAGTTCGAATATTTTCGGTACCCATATAGGCAACATCCGAACGGGTGGTATGCATACTTTGTATACGCGGCCAATCATACACATACAAATCGCGTTCGTAAGTTAAATTCAATTGATATCGGAACCCTTTGGGCAGCAAAAAGTTCACTTTCCCGTACCGGTCGGTAACCGATTTGTAAACTTTGCCGGTTTCAATAACATTCAAAAACACGTTTTCGTTGGGCAGCAAACGCTCTTGTCGGTCGCGAACCGTAATTCCGAGCATAACCCTTGCCGACGATGGCTTAGGATATTCGGGCAATTGCTGCGTAATGGTATCGTTATTCATGGTTTCTTTAACATTTGTCAGTTCGAAACGTAAAATTTTGGTAAAACCCATTTCTTCGGTAAATTGCACGGTATAATTCATGTAGTCGCGTAATTGTTCAACGCTAACGCTATAATCACCGGGCTCAACAAGCAGTCGTACAATGCCTTGGTCGTCGGAAAAAGCTTTATACACTTTTCGGTTTCGCACCGAATACAAGCTCATGGAAACATTGGGCAACCGAACATTGTTTAAGGTTACCAAATTAAACTTGCAAAGCACTTCGGTTGTCGTTTTTTTTGCATTATACGGCAGCTTTTGTACGATGGTATCGGGCAACATGGTTACATCGGCCAACATACCCGGCAGCACAATGGTTCTGTTTACGTAACTTAATCCTTCATCGGGTGCTTGAACCGATGTTTGCTCAATATTATTGGCGGTAACTTTATAGAGTTTGCCTCGTGGCACAAAAAACTCAGCCATACCCGAACTGTTGGAAAAAGCGTAACTTTCTTTTCCTCCGGGGTCTTCAGTTACACTTATTTTTATGCCCGAAAGCGGAATTCGCTTTTCATTTTCAATTCTGAAATATAAGTACACCCTTTCTTGCGCAAAAATTGTTGCAAGACCGGAAAAAAAGAGAGAAAATGCTAAAATTGCTAATCGTGTTTTCATACTATTCTTTTTATTGATTAAAAAACAGATTTTTCTTCAATAGAAATCCTTTTTCAGTAAAATAGTAAACGGCAATTTTTCCATTTAAGCATTCAAAAAGCAATAAATTTGATTTGCACATTTTGGTGGCAATAGAAACAAAAAAAGCGAACCGTGAAGTTCGCTTTTTTGTGACACGTCCGAGATTCGAACTCGGGACCCCTTGCTTAAAAGGCAAATGCTCTACCGACTGAGCTAACGTATCGTTTTTCGGAGTGCAAAAGTACGGAATTTAATTTTAATTACAAAATATTTTCAGTACTTTTTTTAAAATATTTTAGTTTTTAAAATCTCGGGTTTAATCTTCGTATTCGTAGCTTATAAGTTCGAAAGGAACTTCCAAAATATCCTTAAAATCTTCACCGGCTTCTTCCAAATCTTCATCATCGTCCGGAAAATACCAACGAATCAAAACATCTTTACCCTCGGTATGCATTTCTTCTATTTTTTGCATAAGCGAAAGCAGCATTTTAGCCGAAGCCGTATTGTAGTAAGTAAGTTTGAAATCAAATACGGTTTTAGGGTTCGGATTTTTTCCGTATTCCTCCAACCATTCAATTAGAGGCATGTAAAATTTCGATACATCTTCGGGGCATGAGCGTCCGGCCACCAGAAATGAATTCTTGACCGCATCGAAATAAATATCGGGAAGCACTCTATTTCCGGCTATTTTAATAGTTTCCATAAATAAATTAATCGAATATTAAATTTTAAAAATACCTTAAACCGATAACTAATATGTCATCAATTTGGTGCAAGCTACCTTGCCATTCTAACAAAACACGTTCCAAATTTTCTTTTTGTTCTTTCATTGGCAGTTTATGTACACTTTGGAGCAAATTTTTAAATCCGCTTCTAAGCATTTTTCGTCCGGTAGTTTCGCTAAATTGGTCAGCGTATCCGTCTGAAAATATGTAAATTGTATCATCTTCTTTCAGTTCAATTTCTCTTGCTGTAAATGGTCTTTCACTTTTATAATAAATTCCGATTGGCATTTTGTCAGCTACTAACGAAATAAGTTCATTGTTACGGAATATATATACCGGATTATAGGCACCTGCAAAATTCAAGGTATTCATTTCAATATCAATAATACATACCGCTACATCCATTCCATCGGACGATTCGCCTGACTTACCACTCTGATGCAGTGCATTTTTAATATTATCGCGCAGAATATTAAGCATTTCGGCAGCATTTCGAATTTTGCGGTTATTAATAATTTCATTCATAAAAGCCATGCCCAACAAACTTAAGAAAGCTCCCGGCACTCCATGTCCGGTGCAATCGGCAACGGCAAAATAAACTCTGCCATCCATTTCTTTTATCCAATAATAATCGCCACTTACAATGTCGCGTGGTTTATTAAGAATAAAATAATCGGCGAAGTTTTTTTCGAATGCTTCGGTTGTAGGCAGCATTGCATTTTGTATACGTTTTGCATAATGAATGCTGTCTTTTATTTTAATGTTTTGTGCAGTAACCAATTCATGCTGAATTTCAATTTGCTCTTTTGCTCGGCGTATTTCTTTAGTTCTGTTCGCCACAGCAATTTCGAGCTGGCGCCTCTGTTCGGTAAGTGTTCTTATTTTAATATTCAAATAAAGGAAAAAACTGCCTACAATAAAAACGAAAACAAACAAATAAAACCACCATGTTTGCCAAAACGGGGGTTTAACATGAATGTTGATTTCAATCGGAGTTTCGTTCCAAATACCATCGGAATTTGTTGCCTTCACTTTAAAAGTATAAGTACCGGAAGGCAACGAGGAGTACATGACAAAACGTCGGGTTCCTGCCTGGGTCCATTCTTTGTCGTAACCTTCCATTATATAGGCGTACTTGTTTTTTTCTGAAGAAGTATAGTCTAAAGCAGCAAATTCGAACGAAAAGATTTTATCTTCGTAGCTTAAGTAAATATCTTTTACATAAGGTAAACCATCTGTTATAACAGACGTAACGCCCGGACGAACCAATTTGTTGAGCACCTTAAATTCGGTAATCATAACTTGGGGTTTAAACATGCTTTCAAAAATGCTGTCGGGATGGAAAGAGTTGAATCCGCGGATGCCACCAAAATACAAATATCCGATGCTGTCTTTTGCATAAGAACCTTGCAAAAATTCGCGGCTCTGCAAACCATCCGACACATCGAACATTCTAAACGTATGATTATCAATTGAAAAACGCGCCAATCCGTTTAGGGTACCAAGCCATAAATTGTTATTATTGTCGGGCAACAAGCCATATACTATGCCACCAAATGAAATTTCGTTATTTACAAAGTTCGTAAAATGGTCTTTTTTAGGATTATATAAATTTAATCCGCCCGCTGTTCCTATCCATAATTGGCCTAAATTATCAATAGTCATTGAATAAATATCGTTATCTAATATCGAATGTTCGTTATCAATTTGCTGATAATATTTAACAAATAAACCATATTCCGAATCGTATCTGTTCAAGCCATTATCGGTACCTACCCAAATAAACCCTTGTTTATCTTCAATTATGCTAAGTACTCTGTTATCGCTTAAACTGCCCATATTTGAGGGCGAATGCTTATAAGTTCTTATTTTTCTATTGTTTAGGTCAAAAAGCGAAATGCCGTTTTTTGTTCCTGCCCACATTCGGTGCTTGGAATCGAAATATAAACAAGAAACTTCATTCGATGCTAATCGGGTATTTTCTTGCTGATAAACCAGTACTTCATTTTTTTTCAAATCAATAACATTCAATCCGCCTTCGTCTGTTCCTACCCAAATTTTGCCTTCGTGGTCGCGCGCTAACGAACGGATGCGATTACTGCTAAGTTTAAAGCCCCTGCTCTGCGACACGTTATAATAGGTGTATTCACCGGTTTTTTTATTGTATCGATTCAACCCGCTAAAATCGGTTCCCAGCCACAAATCGCCTTCGGGAGTTGCCAGAATTGCTCTAACTCGGTTGCCCGAAAGCCCTTTTTCTTTGCTCGGATATATGGCGCTGAATTTTTTTGGTCGTAAATCGAACTTATTTACCCCACCTCCGCGTGTACCAACCCAATAAATTCCGGATTTATCTTGTATTATATCGCGTACATCGTTAAAACTTATTGAATTAGGGTCGTTTAAATCATTCAAATAATTGCTAAAGGTTTTGGTTTTCGTATTGTACAGCGAAAGTCCGCCCGACTGGGTTCCTACCCACATATTGTTTAATGCATCTTTATAAACAACGTTTATGTTATTTTTCTGATTATCGCTAATATCAGCAGGATAAGGATATAAGACCGAATGTTTGCCGGCTTTATCTATAATTACAATACCTTTTGAAGTACCTACCCACAAATTACCTGATGCATCGTAAGCTAAACTTCTAATTTGAAATCCAACTTCATTGATTCCTATTTCAAAAGTTATTTGTTTAAAGTTCGACTTGTTTTTTTCCAAATAATTCAACCCTTGCTCAGTCCCTACCCATACACCATTTTTATCATCGGGCAAAATAGACCAAATTCTATCGTTTACAATACTGGTATTGTCATTCGGATTATTTAAATACCTAACAACTTTTTTTGTTTTGGGGTCTAAGCTGTTTAAACCGGTACCGGCGGTTCCTATCCAAATTATTCCGGCGGCATCCAAAGCCAATGCTTGAATTTTATCGCCCGACAAACTATTGGAGTTAAGCGGATCGTTTTTGAAATTAGTAAAAAGGTCGGTTCGCGAGTTATACCTATTAACACCTCCGCCCCAAGTACCTATCCATAAATTGCCATCGGCATCTAATACCAATTTATTTAAATTGTTGCTCGAAATAGAGCCTGAATCGCGCCGATTGGTAAAAAACGAGTTAAACCTATAACCATCGTACCTGTTCAACCCTCCGTCTTGCGTGCTAAACCACAAAAAACCATTGTTATCCTGACAAACATTATATACTACACTGTGCGATAAGCCATCGTCAATTGAAAGTTTAGAGAAAACAATATTTTGAGAAAAAATATTGTTCGTAAACATTAAAATACTAATAGCTATAAATAAATAACTTTTATTATATTGCATAAAACTTATACATTAGAATTTAGCCAATGTTTTTTATTCTAAAACTCGAAACAAGATACGTAATTCTTTTAAAATAAAAAAAATGAACCGAACTTTTTTAAATATTTTATTCTCAAGCGTAAATTCAAGGAATTATTCGAACAAAAATTAAAAAAAAATCGTTTAAATATAGGAAAGATTACTGAAAGGTATTAAAATTGCAGTAAATTTACGAAAATATTTGAAAAACATTTAACCATGCAACGTTATTTAATTTTTATACTGCTCATAGGTATACTAAGTAATTCATGTACCGAGGGCGATTCGCTCTTTACCGTTTCAACCGAAGAATACTCAGTTTCCGGAACCATTACTACCTTAAAAGGTCATATTGAAACCTCCGGTGCGCAAATAATTGAGCATGGGCACTGTTGGTCAATTACCGAAACTGAACCGAACCTCGAAAATTCATCATTTACGGCTCATGGTGCACTCGTTACAAGCGGCGACTATTCATCGGCAGTAACCGGTCTAAAAGCTACCACTTATTATTATCGTGCCTATGGTTCTTCGACAACTGAAACAATATACGGCGAGGTAAAAACACTTAACCTGAAATATGAATTTCCAACGGTTTATATCGATTCGGTATATCAAATTTCGCCTTCCGGTGCCTTAGTTGCCGGACAACTGATAATAACCAAAGGCGAAGCTGAAAATTTTGGCATTTGCTGGTCGCATAATGCCGACCCTACTACACAAGACAATAATATAGCCATGGGTCGGTCGGCAACCAGTCAATCGTTTGTTATTCCAATCTCAAACCTCGATGCACAAACAAATTATAATATTCGCGGATTTATAATTTACAACAAAAAACTCGATTACGACCGCAATGTAACGTTTAAAACATTGGCATCCGAAAATATTTGGGTTGAAAAAGCGTCAAATTCTTTGCGCCCGCGAGTTGGTGCAATAGCTTTTTCGGTAAACGATTATGGTTATTACGGCACAGGCGACGACGGACAAGGTTCAAAAAACGACATTTGGAGGTTCGACCCTCGTTTGAACGGATGGACACAAATGGCTAATTTTAAAGGAAGCAGAAACGGTGCATTTGCGTTTGTGGTTGATAAAAGAGTATTTGCCGGTGGTGGCGAAAGCGGTTTAGATATGTATTCAGACTTTTACGAATACGACTATGCTAAAAACATTTGGGCTTCAAGAGCCGTTTTTTACAATCAAAATGCGGTTAAAAATGCTGCTTCTTTTAGCCTGAAAGGCAAAGGCTACGTAGTTTGCGGTCAGTTTGGCAGCGCATTAAGTTCAGTTTACAGCTACGACCCCGAAATTAATTCGTGGAGCAAAAAGAAAAATTTTGTAGGCGGCGCTCGCGCTTTTGCTGTTGGCTACAGCACATCGGAACATGGTTTTGTAGGTTTGGGCGAATCGGAAACCGAACTATTCGACGATTTTTGGCGCTACGATCCCGCTACCGACGAATGGTCGAAATTAAATGCATTTAAAGGCGGAAAACGAAGCAAAGCAAGCATACTGGTACTTTCAACCGAGGCATATGTAGGGTTGGGTACCGATGGTGTTGAATCGAAAACCGATTGGTATCGGTACAACCCGGGAACCGATTCATGGACTACCCTTTCATCCTTGCCTTCCGTTGCACGACATTCAGCAGTTGCCTTTTCGGTTGGTGCCTATGGCTACATAATTGGCGGCAAAACCTACTTGGAAAAAACCGATATTTGGCAATATAAGCGTTAAACCGGTTGCCCAACATACTTTCAATTAAAAAAATAAACCGAATTCAATCAATTCGGTTTATTTTTTTTTGCTGAAATTCAGGCATTTGCAAATTTACAATGCCAAATTTAATGTATTTCGAATTTTTGAAGTTAAACTTTCGTACTTTTTTCTATATTTACGAAAAATTCATGCACTCATACCATAAAACACTACCATATGAAACAAAAGGAAAAAGACCTTGCTCAGAATTTAATCAACTTTATTTACTCAAGCCCTACTCCTTTTCACGCAGTTGAAAACCTTGAAAAAATTTGGGGCTACAAGGAATTTAAAGAACTTAAATTTGAAGACAAATGGCACATTGCACCGGGCGGAAAATATTTTGTAACCAAAAACGGTTCGGCAATGTTTGGTTTTATAGCCGGAACCGGTAAGCCACAAGAACATGGTTTTAAGATAATTGCAGCACATACCGACTCGCCGGTGTTTAAAATTAAGCCGTCGCCCGAATGGGTTGTGGCCGGCAATTACTTAAAGCTTAATACCGAACCCTACGGCGGAATAATTATGAGTACTTGGTTCGACCGTCCGCTTTCGTTGGCAGGTCGAATTTCGTTGCGCTCAAACAACACCTTAAAACCCACGGTTAAAAACATTCGCATCGACCGACCCATTGCCTATATTCCGAACTTGGCAATACATATGAACCGCGAAGTAAACAACGGAACTCCTATTAATGCCCAAACCGATGTTTTGCCTATTTTAGGTATGATTAACAGCACGTTTGAAAAAGAGAATTACCTTATTTCATTATTGGCAAAAGAAGCAGGCGTGGCTCAGACCGATATTTTGGATTTTGAGCTTTTCTTGTTCGAGTTTGAAAAAGGTTCGTTTGTTGGATTAAACGAAGAATTTATTTCGTCGGGAAAACTCGATAATTTGGCTATGGTTCATGCAAGTGCAATTGCATTGGCAAATGCCGAGCCTGCAAAAGCTACGTGTGTTGCCGCATTTTTCGATAACGAAGAAGTTGGTAGCCAGACAAAACAAGGCGCAGCCGCACCGGTGCTTAAAACCATTATAGAACGGGTAGTATTAGCCTTGGGTGGCGATACGGACGATTTTTACCGCGCTGTTTCGCAATCATTTATGATTTCGGCCGATATGGCACATGCCTTGCACCCAAACTACGAACACAAATACGACCCGTTGAACCGACCAATTATGAACAAAGGACCGGTTATTAAAATACACAACGGACAAAAGTACACTACCGATGGCGTTACCGGAGCCGTTTTTGCACAATTGTGCGAAAGTAAAGGCATTCCGTTTCAGAAGTTTGTAAACAGGTCGGATGTTGCGGGCGGAAGTACCTTAGGCAATATTTCTACATCGCAACTCGATATAGCAACCGTTGACGTTGGCAACCCTATGTTTGCCATGCACTCAATTCGCGAACTTTCGGGTGTAACCGACCACTTGTATATGAAAGAAGTTTTTGATGCTTTTTATGAATTGTAGCCATCTACGGTAAAGCATTTGACACAATAAAAAAGACCCGTTACAAATTTGAATCGGGTCTTTTTTGGCTATTTAAAAATATTTCCAACTGTTATTTTGCCATTTTATCGGCAAGCAGTATAGCATTATACACATTAACAATTCCGCCGGTTTTGCAAAGTTGTGCAAATTTAACCAATTCATCTTTGCTTCCCGGTTTGTTAACCAATTCTTTTTTATAGCTTTCAACCGATTTTAAAAGTATACTTCGAACTTGAACTGCAGTTAGTTGCGGATAATAGCTTAAAACTAACGCTGCAGCACCTGCTACAACCGGCGATGCCATGCTGGTACCATCGAATCTTTCGTAATTGTTTTCAGGCGTGGTAGAATAAATTTGAACACCAGGTGCAAATAAATCGACCATCTTTTTGCCATAATTAGAAAAATTACCAACAAAACTTGAATTGGTACCGTAATCAGAAGCGCCAACTTCAATCCATGTCGAAAATTCTTTAAAACCCTCGTAACTTCGTGTTGGGAAGTTATCGGTAACATCTACATTTTTAGCATCGTTGCCGGCAGCATGAACCAAAAGAACACCTTTTTTTGAAGCGTATGCAAATGCTTTCGCTACAATTTCCGGATTCGCACTATAGTCTTTACCAAAGCTCATATTTATAATGCGCGCACCGTTATCAACTGCATAATAAATAGCATTGGCAACGTCTTTATCACGTTCGTCGCCATCCGGCACTACACGAACCGACATAATTTTAACATTATCGGCAATGCCTTTCATTCCTAAATTATTGGTTCTGGTAGCAGCAATAATTCCGGCAACATGCGTTCCGTGGTCGGCATCCGGCCCTTTTACATCGCTGTTTCCATAAATACGTTCGTTTACATTGTCGTAATTATCACCCACAATGGCACGGCTATTTAAATCGGGGTTTAGTTTATATTTTATATAACCACCATAATAGTTAATTACTTCAGTTATATAATCGGTACTCAAACCACGCATTAGCGAATTATAATAAAAAGTTACAATACCTGCCAATTCTTTATCGTCTGTGGTAATAGCTTTTACTTCTTCGGCACTTGGGTTTTCTTTACCCAAAAACGATTCAACTGCCTTTTTTGCAGCCAAAAAGCGTTCTGAAAATCCCAAAAATCCATCATAATTATCCTGATATTCTTTACGTTGTGTTTCAAAATCGGCTTTAACAATCTGCCATTTACCAAATTCTTTTTGCTCTTCTTTTGGCACTTCGGTGGCAACTTTGGTTCCAAATTTTGCGGCATAAGTTTTATACAAACGAGCCAGCTCCAAATTATCTTGGCTCACATTTTCGCCTTTAGCGTTGCCTAAAAAACTCCAACCGTTTACATCGTCAATATAGCCGTTTTTATCGTCATCCATACCGTTTCCTGCAATTTCATCTTCATTTACCCAAATATTATCTTTCAAATCTTCGTGGTAAATATCAACGCCCGAATCAAGCACTGCAACCACTACCGGACTTGATTTTCTGTTTTTTAAAATTTCAGCATACACTTTTTCCGTGCTTATACCTCGAATATTATCGGCATTTTTATCTAAATTAAACCAATTTTCAGGCGATTTGTTTTGCGCATTCATCCCCAAAAAAAGCACACACAATGAAAGCGCGCTTACGAGAAATTTTTTCATATTACGAATTTTAAAATTAAACAATACATCAATTTTTATAGTTAAACTTTTTTTTCTTCAATTTATTTTAAAATTTGGCTAAAAAAACGTTATTTAATCGGAACGCTAAGGTAAAATGTAGTACCAACATGCAACATCGAATTACAAGTTAGCTCGCCACCAAGGGCTTGCGCATTTGCTCGTGCTAAGCTTAAGCCTAAACCGGTTCCGGCATGTCGGCTGTTTATTGCATTTTCAACTCGATAAAACCTGTTAAACAAATTTTTCAGTTGTTCAGGTGCAATTCCTATACCGGTATCTTTGACAAAAATTTCAATACATTCATTTCTGAAAACATATCCAATTTCAACAAAACCCAATTCGGTATATTTCAATGCATTGGAAAGTAAATTTATGATAATTTTTTTAAGCAGCGCTTCGTCGGTTTCAATGTTGTCGCGACCGTCGGCAATTTTTTGTTTGAAAATAATTCCTATGTTTTTATCTTTATATTCTTCAGAAAAAACAGTAATTAGTTCACCAATAACTTTATTAAGTTCGATCGTGCTTTTTGTAACTATTACTTGGTTGTTTTCAATGGTCGAAAGAATTTGTAAATCGTGAACTATGTTTTGTAATAATTTGGCATTGCTCGAAATTATATCGATAAAATAGCGTCTTTTTTCAATTTCAATATTTTCGTTATTTACCAAATCGGAAAAGCTTTTAATAGCTTTCAACGGAATTTGAATACCGTGCGAAACATCCTGAATAAATCCGGTCTTAAACGAATCGCTTTGTTCGGCACGTTGCTTTGCAATTTGCAGTTTTGCACTTTCTTCGAGTAATTTGGCTTTTATATTACCCTGTAAAGTAAGCGCTTCGCGCAAATGGGTGATTAATGAAATTACCGCAATAATTAGTATTAGGTTAAATGCCATAAAATTTATACCCACTGCCAAAAAAGCCGAAGCATTCATCATAAGTGGCTTATATTCAACATTTAATGTTACTGAAATAATAAAATATATAAAAAGCACTAAATTTAAAACAAAGGTAGCAACAGCTACTTTTTCGTTAATAATTAACGCACTTAAAATTGAAACAGCCATTAGGTATATTAACGCCGGACCAAAAAAACCTAAATAATAAAACAGCATAATACCTAAAAAATAGATAGTAAACAGAAACAGAATTTTTTTGAATAAAATTGAAAAACTTGAATCGAAGGCAATAAATATGATAATAAGCATACCCACGGTATCGAAAAAAATAAGCCCATACATTTTTGCCAAAATACCGGCAGTAGCACCCAATATATATACTACCACCGAAACGGGCAGAATTACCAATACAATCCGGAAAAAAAATAAGTTTCTCCACAAATCAACCGTATCCAATAGGCTGCTTGGGCTATTAAACATTTTTCTTCGGAAAAATTCAACGTATCTTTCGAGTAATTTATTTATTCGCATTTTTCAAAATTAACGACCATACAAAAGAAACAAAATTACATTTTTTAAGTCGAAAAAAAAGCATAAACCAAAAATAAAATTAATATGCCTGAATATAATAGTATTCAGGCATATACAATAAAATATCCTTATATTTATTTAAGAATTACCATGCAAAAAGCGGAAATTGCGTCATCATTTCGTTTACTTCGTTTTTAACTTTAGCAATCGCTGCTTCGTCGTTAATATTGGTAATTACCCGGTCGATGAACTCAACAATTTGCGGAATATGTACTTCGGTTAAACCGCGTGTGGTAACAGCCGGTGTACCAACCCTGAAACCTGAAGTGGTAAACGGCGAACGCGAATCGAACGGAACCATATTTTTATTAATGGTAATATCTGCTTTAACCAAGGTTTGTTCTACTTGTTTACCATGAATATCGGCAACTTTAGTACGCAAATCGATAAGCATCGAGTGATTGTCGGTGCCGTTTGAAATTACCTTGTAACCGCGATTTATAAATTGTTCTGCCATTATTTTGGCATTTTTCATTACCTGAATTTGGTAGTTTTTGAAATCGTCGGTTAACGCTTCGCCAAAAGCAATTGCTTTAGCAGCAATAATATGTTCAAGCGGTCCGCCTTGCATACCGGGGAAAACAGCCGAATCGAGCATAGCCGACATCAGTTTGGTTTCGCCTTTTGGCGTTTTGAAGCCCCACGGATTTTCGAAATCTTCGCCTAACATAATAATACCACCACGCGGCCCGCGCAAGGTTTTATGCGTAGTTGAAGTTACTATATGACAATGCGGAAACGGATTGTTAAGCAAGCCTTTAGCTATTAAACCGGCAGGGTGAGCAATATCGAAAAAAAGAATAGCGCCAACTTTGTCGGCAATTTCGCGCATGCGTTTGTAGTCCCAATCGCGCGAATAAGCTGAAGCTCCACCAATAATCATTCGAGGTTTTTCGCGCAAGGCTATTTTTTCCATTTCGTCGTAATCAACTCTTCCTGTTTGCTCATTTACTTGGTAAGCAACCGGTTGGTATAAAATACCCGAAAAATTTACGGCAGAACCGTGGGTAAGGTGTCCACCATGTGAAAGGTCTAAACCCATGAATTTGTCGCCCGGGCGCATACAAGCCAAAAATACGGCAGCATTTGCCGAAGCACCTGAATGCGGTTGAACATTTGCATAGGCAGCACCAAACAATTCTTTTAAACGATTGATAGCAAAATTTTCAGAAATATCTACCACCTCGCAACCACCGTAATAACGACGTCCGGGGTAACCTTCGGCATATTTATTATTCATAACCGACCCCATGGCTTCAATAACTTGCGGGCTTGCGAAGTTTTCCGATGCAATAAGCTCTATTCCATGAAGTTGTCTGTTGTATTCCTGCTGAATTAAATCAAAAATTACGGTGTCTCTTTTCATTCTTTTTATTTTGAATTAGTTGGTTTTTCAATGCTAAAAATTTCGGCACAAAAATAAATACAAACATTCGTTTTAATGCTGATTTTAATCAATTAATTCAAAATAAAAATTATTTTTCTGCACCACCTCTAATTTAATTAAAAAACGAACTATAAATACAGCTAATTAAACGAATTAAAATACCTTGAAATTTAACAAATTACTGTTCAGATTCGCCATATTTTTCGGATTAAAATTCTTTTTTCTGATTTTTATTTGAAAAATTCAATAACAAATTTCACAAAAACATGTTGTAAAGCATTTTTTTCCTCAAAATCATTTCGTAATTTTACGAAATATCGAAACGAAAATTTCAGAAACGATAACATATTGAAAATCATTTCAATAAAACTTCAAATTAGTTGAATAAAATGCAAAACATTAGCAAAAGCAGCTAAGGTTTCTAATCAAAAACTAAAACCGCTAAAACCAAATAAGAAATAATAAATGGAATTATTACAAAACCTGGCCGACGGCGCACAAGCTCCGCTATTATACGCATTTATCTTAGGCTTAATGTCCTCCATTAGCCCATGTACTTTAGCTACCAACATTACCGCTATTGCCTACATTAGCAAAGAACTGACCAATAAACGCAAAATTTTCCTGAACGGAATTATTTATACCTTAGGAAGGGCTATTTCGTACACTTCATTGGGGCTAATTTTGTATTTCGGGGCAAGTAAATTCGAAGTTGCCAAGCTTTTTCAGGCAAACGGCGAAAAAATATTAGGCCCGCTGCTCATTATAATTGGCATTTTTATGCTCGATATTTTTACAATCAATTTTCCGTCGTTTAATAAGCTAACCGAAAAAATGCAAATAAAATCCAAGAACGGAAGCAGTTTAAGTGCCCTGCTGCTGGGAATGTTGTTTGCGCTGGCATTTTGCCCATACGGTGGTGTGTTGTTTTTCGGAATGCTAATTCCGCTAACCATTGCAAGTGCTTCGGGCTTATATTTACCCATTGCTTTTGCCTTTGCAACCGGCTTACCTGTAATCATAATTGCCTATCTGTTGGCATTCAGTGTGTCGAGCATTGGCGGTTTCTACAACAAAATACAAGTGTTTCAAAAATGGTTTAACCGCGTGGTAGCTGCAATATTTATTTTGGTGGGCTTGTATTATGTGTATATTTTCTATATTCAGAAGCTTTTACTGAACTAATTTTTTTTAATGTGTATTCGCTATGGCTCAAATTGTTTTTAAATAATGACAAGCATATGGCAGAACTCTTTCCTGAAATGTGTCAAATCGACCCCCAACCCCCTGAGAGGGGCTTTTTCGAACATTCACTAAGATTATTGCAAATTTATAGATTCAGAGTGTCAAATTGAAGATGAATATTGAAAATTTAAACTGCTCTAAAAAGCCCACTTTCAGGGGGTTGGGGGTCAATACTAGTAAGAACAAAACATAACCGTCAGTGATTACGGATATACATTTTTTTTATTATTCTATTTCGATATTTAACAAAATAACAAATAGAAAATTTAATAAAAACAAAAATTGACAGTAAAGAACCAAGTTTAATATCCAAATAATTTACACAAATGAAAAATACCATCAGCTTTATCGGTGCCGGCAGAATAACCAAAATATTTTTGCAAGCTTTTCAAAACAAGCACATTTCGTTGGCAAATGTTTCGGTGTTTGATACCAACAACCAAGTAACAGAAAACCTTAAAACCTTGTTTCCGGAAATTACCGTTACCGATTTAAAAACGGTATCCGAACAGGGACTTGTTTTTATAGCCCTTCATCCGCCGGTAATGATGGAAACGTTGGGCAAAATTCAGCCTTTTGTTCGTCCGGAAAGTACCTTTGTTTCGTTGGCACCCAAAATTAATATCGAAAAAATAAGCACCACACTCGGTACCAAAAAAGTTGCTCGCTTAATACCCAACGCTACATCGTTTATAAACCAAGGCTATAACCCAATAAGTTTTGCCGAAGGTTTTGAGCAAAAAGACGAGTTAATTTCTATTTTGGGCACTTTAGGTAAAACTTTTGAAACTGCCGAAAATAAGCTGGAAGCCTACGCCATTGCATCGGCAATGTTGCCTACGTATTTTTGGTTTCAGTGGTTCGAAATGGTCGAAATTGGCAAACAAATGGGGCTAACCGAAGCCGAAAGCAAAGAAACTGTTGCCCATAGTTTATTGGGGGCTATACATACAGCGTTTAGTTCCAATTTGCAACCGGCGGAAGTTACCGATTTAATTCCGGTGAAACCTATAAGCGAGCACGAACAGGAAATTAAAAACATACTGCAAACCAAACTAATGGGTTTGTTCGAAAAAATTAAACCCTAAATTGCAGAAATGACCAAGCAGGAACCCAAAAAAAGCAAGATTAGTCTTGCTTTTTCAATATTTTTTCTCGTGTTTTCGCTTGCCTTTATTGTTTCGCTGTTTGTTTTTAAAAACCGGCTAACTGCCTATTCTTCAAAACTTATACAACAACAAACTACCGGCGAAACGAAAAACAAGGTTGAAAATAACATTCAAAAGCAATTCAATTATATCAAAAACGGACAACAATACGAAACCACGTTTTTGGAATTTGGCGCACTGAACTGTGCTGCCTGCAAACGTATGGAAAAAGTGTTGGAAGAAATAACTGCAAATTATTCGGACAAGGTAAATGTACTGTTTATAAACGTTACTCTGCCCGAAAATGTCGATTTTGCTAAGTATTATGGAATTTCTGCTATTCCAACTCAAATATTGCTAAATAAAACCGGCAAAGAATTTTTTAGGCATACCGGTTTTTTATCTGCCTACGATTTGGAAAAAGAACTATTGAAAAATACTATAAACTCAGAATAATTCAACTTTTTATTTCTGATTAATTACCTTACAACAAATAAAAAATTAAACAAAATTACCATGAATGCTAAACAAAAAGCCTTTTTAATACCGGCAATACTACTGCCAATTTGGTTTTTGATTTATAAAAATCTTCAGTTATTAACCGATTTGCTGATAGATAAGGTGCTAAAAATGGAACAAGGCGCACATTTTACCGAAAGCGTCCGATTTTTTATTTTTGAAGTTCCGAAAGTGCTGTTGTTGCTTGCGCTAATAATTTTCTTTGTAGGAATAATTCGCACCTATTTTACCCCCGAACGCACCCGCAAAGCACTCGAAGGCAAGTCGTTATTTACCGGAAATGTTTTGGCAAGCTTGCTGGGTATAGTAACCCCGTTTTGTTCGTGCTCTGCCATACCCTTATTCTTAGGTTTTGTTGAAAGCGGTGTTCCGTTGGGCGTAACATTTTCGTTTTTAATTGCCGCCCCAATGATAAACGAAGTGGCTATCATACTGCTATTCGGCATGTTCGGTTGGAAGGTTGCCGCAATTTACGTTTCCACCGGTTTAATAATTGCCATATTTTCGGGTTGGCTAATCGGAAGACTAAAACTTGAAAAGTGGGTTGCCGATTGGGTTTACAAAACCCGCTTCGGAAAAAACGAAGCAATTGAAGAGAAGCTGACCATAGAAAATCGCATACAATTCGGATTTATTGCAGTAAAAGAAATTGTTGGTAAAGTATGGATTTACATAACCATTGGGGTAGGCATTGGCGCAGGAATGCACGGTTTTGTACCCGAAAACTTTATGGTTTCGATTATGGACAAAGCCAATTGGTATTCGGTTCCGTTGTCGGTATTAATTGGGGTTCCGCTCTATTCCAACGCCGCCGGAATTATTCCAATTGTAAGCGTTTTAATTGAAAAAGGCGTTCCGTTGGGCACCGCATTGGCGTTTATGATGTCCACCATAGGCTTATCGTTGCCCGAAATTATTATTCTGAAGAAAGTGCTAAAAATGCCTTTAATTTTTACCTTTGTTGGAATTGTAGCCACCGGAATTTTAATGGTAGGCTTTATCTTTAATTTCATTTTTTAGCTAACACCAACCGGAAAAAGCCTCGTTTCTTTATTGAAATAATAAATTATTGAATTTAAATAGCATAGCAAAATTTGTTAATAACTTTTCAACTTTTTACCGGTGTTTTCTTTAGAATTTGTAGTATTTTTTGTACAATTGCAAATGAAAATGCCTATATAAGGTAGTAAAATTAAGGCTTTGCACTAAAAATGCCAAAACAAAATTTAAAACGCTATGGCAATTAAGCAGTTAAGAGACGACAACGAAAGCTTCAAAAAAAGAATTCAATACAGACTAAAAAAAGAACCGCACAAAGCATTTGCCATACAAGAAAGTGTATTCGCAGACGGTTACCACTTGTTTTATAACGGTCGGGAGTTTTATTCAATCGGTTATTGTCGTTTAGCAAATCAACTAATTCTTCAAGAACAACTTAGCAGTTATCTTAAATACAAAGTATACCAATCGAAATTGCCATTTTAGTATTTATTACAAGCATACAGTACAATTTTGCGGCAGCTATACTAAACAAGCATCAATTTCGTTATAAGCTAATATTGGTTATACACTTTTTACAAATTAATTACGACCCGAATGAAAAAATTGTTTACCGGCATTGCCGTAGCATTGCTTGCCACACTTGCATATAGCCAAGCAAATGTAAAAATTAAAGGTACCATAACCGGCGGAAGTTTTACAGAAGTAGTTATAGACCACGTAATTTCCGGCTTTGAGCATGCAAAAGCACCTATTAACGACAAAGGCGAGTTCAAAGTTGAATTTAAAATAGATAAATCGGACTATTTCAGGGTTCGCTTTACCGAAGATTTATATTTAATAATAGTTCCGGAAATTGGAGAGCAACTTGAAATTGCAGCCGATGCCAATGCCATTTACAAACCAACCGTTAAGGGTTCGCCGGGTACTCAGTTTATTTATAAAACCTTTTCGGAACTCGATAAATATTCGGAAAAACTCGAACAATTACAAAAGCAGATTGAAACCGAAAAACAAAACTATTTGCGAACTACCTTGTCGGGCAACCTCAATTCGCTTAGTGCTTTATTTTTTATCGACCAATTAAATCCGGAAACCGATGCCGAATTGTTGAAAAAACTTTCGGCAAGCCTGAGCCCCAAGTATTCCGATAATATGCTGGTTATGGAATTAAATTCGAAACTCGATAAAACAAGTTTTTTAAGCCCCGGTACCCCTGCCCCGGAAATTGCTTTGCTCGATACAAGCAAAACGGAAGTTAAGCTTTCATCGCTTAAAGGCAAATACGTACTTATCGATTTTTGGGCATCGTGGTGCGGACCATGCCGAAAGGAAGCGCCAAATTTGGTAGCTTTGTATCAAAAATACAAATCGAAAGGATTTGAAATTTTTGGTGTTTCGCTGGACCGCGAAGAAGCAGCTTGGAAAAATGCCATTATTGCCGATAAATTAGCGTGGATACATGTAAGCGATTTAAAATATTGGGACTCGGAAGTAGTTGAAAAATACCAAATTGAAGGCATTCCATTCACGGTGCTCATCGACCCGCAAGGCAATGTTTTAGCCGTAGGACTAAGAGGCGAAGAACTGGATAAAAAACTTGCGGAAATTTTCAAATAAGAAAATCAAGTATTTACGAATGAAATTAAGGTTTTTCCGTTTTAAAACTGTACTTTTGCATTTCTGAAAAAGAAAATTTATTCCTACTTGTTTTGTTCTAACCAATTGGTAAAGTTTGCAAAACAATTAGGGTTTTTCATTATTCTAATTGCAAGAAAGTAACCAAATTCCCGAATATGAAGTTGTTGGCAAAAACCCTTTTGGGTCTTGAAAATGTGTTGGCAGAAGAAATAAATGCTATTGGCGCATCGAATGTAACGCAGTTAAACCGAGCCGTTTCATTTGAAGGCGATACCGAAATAATGTACAAAGCGAATTTAAATTTGCGAACCGCAATACGTGTTTTGGTAGAACTCGAAACATTTAAAATTTCGGGCGTTGAAGACTTATACAAAAAACTTTTTGCCATGAATTGGCAAGATTATATTGGCCGATTGCAGACAATCTCGGTTGACAGTATTGTTTTTTCGAAACTTTTTAATCATTCGGGTTATGTGGCACTTAAAACCAAAGATGCCATTGTTGATAAAATGCGCGAAATTCATCGTATACGCCCCAATGTAGATATCAAACACCCCGATGTACGAATAAATGTGCACATAGCCGAAAATGTTTGTACCGTATCGCTCGACAGTTCAGGCGAATCGCTTAACCGACGCGGTTACCGTACCGATGCATTTGCCGCACCGCTCAATGAAGTACTTGCTGCCGGCATGTTGTCGCTTTCGGGCTGGGACAAAAAAACTCCGCTTTACGACCCTATGTGCGGTTCGGGCACTTTGCTTATTGAAGCTGCCATGATGGCATATAATATTGCGCCCGGAATATACCGCCCCGAATTTGGTTTTGAACGATGGATAACCTTTGACAAAGATATTTGGGAAAAAGTGTTGGACCACGCGCAAGAAAACGAAATTAAATACGACGGTAATATAATGATTTTTGGGTCCGATTCGGACAGCAAGGCATTGCAAGCAACAAAAGTAAACATTGCCAACGCAAGTTTTAGCAAACGAATAGAAATTAAAAAAGAAAAATTCGAAAATACCACAGCACCCACCGAAAACGGCTTTATAATTACCAATCCGCCTTATGGCGAGCGAATTACGACCGACGACATAAACGCATTGTACAAAGAAATAGGCGATACATTAAAACATAAATATACCAATTATACCGCTTGGATTTTGTCGGGTAACGAGTATGCATTTAAGCATTTAGAACTAAAACACACCAAAACCTACAGTTTACTGAACGGCAAAATAGAATGCAAGTTCCGTGAATTTCGTGTTTTTAAAGGTTCTCATAAAGAATACAAAACTTCCGAAAATTAATTTGGCGCAAATATTGTACTTTTAGGTTTTATATAAAAAAAAGCTTATATTTGTGCAAAGGATTAAACAGAAAAATTCAATGGAATTCGATATCAATGTGTGGTACGACGAACAGATAAAAGGCAATGTGATATTTAGCTACAAAGGCGATATTTCATCCAACGTTATAGATCAGGTTCTTAATACCATTGAGCACCAATTGCACGTTATTGATGAGAAACCGGGGGTTTCGAAAAAATTGTACAATATATCGGTAGAAGCTATTCAAAACTTATTTCACCACGTAGATTTAACCCCGGGAAATACAGCGGAAAATGGCGGAAAATTTATTATATTTGTAATTCGAAAATTAGAAACGGGCTATTTGCTTTCAACAGGTAACTTTATTAAAAATAATCGAATAAAAGTACTTCGCGATAGAATAGACCAAATAAACTTTTTATCGACTGAAGAATTAAAAGAACTATACAGAATAATACTTGGTAACGAAGAGTTTTCAGAAAAAGGCGGCGGCGGATTAGGCATTATAGACATAGCAAAGCGAACCGGAAACAAGCTTAACTATTCTTTTAATCCGATGAAAAATGATTATTGCTTTTTTTGTTTGGAAGCTGTAGTAACTTAAAAATTAACATCGAAAAATGGAATCTATTGCATTAAAAGGAACGGGTAAAACCCCAACAGTTAATTTCAATGCCGAAGAAGGTCTAATTGAAATAAAAGGACGTTCGATACCGGAAAATTCAATTGAATTTTATAAACCGCTTGTCGATTGGTTAGATAAGTATGCTGCTACTCCAGCCTCTAAAACAACGGTTAAAATTCAGTTAGAATACTTCAATACAAGTTCGTCGAAATGTATATTGGATGTTTTCAAAAAATTGGAAGCAGTACAGCGCTCAACCGAAAGTGTGCTTATTAATTGGTATTACGAAGAAGACGACGAAGATATGCTGGAAGCCGGCGAAGACTATCAGTCGATTTTAAAAATACCTTTTAAAATGATTGAAATTATTGACGAAGATAATTAGTGGTCAGGTGGTTTATATAGTTTAAAACAAAGGAATTTAGCGTTTGCACTATGCAAGCGCTAAGTTTTTATTTTATTAGATAGCCATTTACAACTGTTTTTACAATAGTTGTAAATGTTTGATTTCGCAAGTACAATTATTGAAACCATGAGCGCATTGCCCTAATCGGCAGGTTCGTTTTTATCAATACGCTCACGAAAATCGAGAATTCGCGCCAATACTCTAAAGTACAAGGTAGCATACAAAACAATTGACATTGCCCATATAACCATTAAGTTATACCAATAGGTTTCAATTTCCAAATTTCCTACCTTTTTAACCGGTGCATAAAAATGAGCACCAAAAATTCCCGGTTTAGGCTCCAAGTATACCGCATTGGTTTTGACAATAATTTCGTTACCATGCTCAACTATTCTTGTATAATCTTTTGAATTGGTAACTATTTCGTACAACGATTGGTTATAATTATCGCGTTTTAACTTAATAAAGGCGTTTTTTTCTTCCGCCGTTTTCTGCCTTTTGGACACTGTTTCGTCACTCGAACGTTCGGCACGTACATACAACTGCTTATAGTAATTGTTTATTTGATCGAGGTAAATCTTAACCATGTCAATATCAACTTCCTGCACTTTGTCCAAATACAAATTATCTACTGCTTCCAAGCTAAAAAACTTATTTACTTTTAATTCTTTAACCACTTCATTTCGCAAAATAGCCAACGATTTTTCGAACTTTTCGTCTTTTTCCGGCTTGTTTATTTGCGCAAGTACCTCATCGGCATGCAATTGCAATCTGCCTATAAGCACATTATTCATTATCTCGCATCGAGCTTTAATTTTATCGAAAACATATAAATCTTTTTCGTAGCTATTATTAACAAACTGATTAACCGCCAAACCTTCATACGCCCAACGAGCGGTTATAAATTCGCCGTACCATGGAATGGTTCCGGGTCGCGAAATTATTGGGTTTAGCTTATCGAACTGCACTAAAACACCACTTAAAATAATTTGCGGTATAATTAAAAACGGAATAAGTATATAAATGTTAACCGTAGTTTTAAACGTATCTGAAACATTTAGACCCACCAAATTGGCACTTATCCAAACGGTAAAAAGCATAAGCCAATATTCTAAATACATGCCTTTTATTTCGATAATTGAATTTCCCAACACAACAAACAAAAACGATTGCAATGCTGAAATGCCGATTAAAATAAACACTTTCGAGAGTAAATAACTATTCCGACTCAGATTCAGAAATTTTTCGCGTTTTCGTATTTTTCGGTCTTTTATAATTTCCTCGGCACTTACCGTAAGACCAATAAATAGCGCTACAATAACCGACATAAATATATAAACCGGCAGGTTGCTATTGTCGATAAACTCGTAATCCTCGCCTTCTTGGTAGTATTTTATAATAAAACTAAGCGCTATAGCCAAAATAGGCGATAACAGCAAATTTAATGCAAGATATTGTTTGTTGGCAAGTTTCGACAACACATCGCGAATGGTAAAAACAAAGAACTGCTTTAGACCGTTAGGAATATTAAAGGAAATTTTTGGCAAGCTTCCATATTGTTTTTCATCGCCATGCTGGTCGCCCACAAATTGCTTAAAAAATTTAGCCCACTCTAAGGGCGATGTTTTGCGTGTGCGTGTAAAATTACCATATTCATCAATTACCCTTGACTCTACAATGTTAAATAATTGTTCGGGGTTCACATTACCGCATGCATGGCATTCGCTTTCGTTCCAGTCGGCTTGCTTAACGCGCGATTTGAAATAAACTATCGAATCAACCGGGTCGCCGTTGTAAATTAAATGTCCGCCGGTATCGAGCAGTAAAAGCTTATCGAACATTTTAAAAATATCCGACGATGGCTGGTGAATAACTACAAACACCAGCTTTCCGCGCAAAGTTAGCTCTTTGAGCAAATCCAAAATATTCTCCGAATCGCGCGAAGAAAGACCGGAAGTAGGTTCGTCTAAAAAAAGTACCGCCGGCTCGCGAATAAGTTCAAGGGCTATATTTAATCGTTTGCGTTGCCCTCCGCTTATTCGTTTAATGAGGGGCGAACCAACCATAATATCTTTAATTTCGTACAAACCAAGACTATGCAACATTAGTAGTACCGAACGAATTATTCTGCGTTCGGAATAATTGCCGAAACAAAGTTTTGCATTATAATATAAGTTCTGAAAAACGGTAAGTTCCTCAATCAGCAAATCGTCTTGCGACACATAGCCAATTAATCCGTTAATTTCGTCGTTTTTTGAGTGAATATCTTTACCGTTAATTAATACATGCCCTTCAGCCGGCTTTTCGGAACCGTTCAAAACGCTAAGCAAGGTAGTTTTACCTGAACCGCTAACGCCCATTATACCAACCAATTTGCCTTCCTCTTCACTAAAGCTTATATCGTGAATACCTATTTTGCCGTTGGAAAACCGATGAGTGATATGATGGACTTCGAAATCGATTCCGACACCGCTGTCGTTTGTATTAAATACGCTTACAATATCGGAATAGTAAATTGGTTTGATTTTCGAATTTCGAAGCGAAGAGCCTACATTAATAATATACGACCGCCCGTGGTTTAAAAGTTGCCCGTTTAGGTACAACTCATCGTCGCCCAAGTACCGCATAATGTAACTGCCTACCGAGGCAATGTTTAAAATTCTAATTTGCCCGCGCAACGATTCGGTATAAATTCTATTATCCGCATCGTTGTATCTATTATCGTCGATAAGCAAAATTTCGTTGCCCGAAATGTCTTCAATGGTATGTTTTATAATAAACGACCGTAAATTGTTGTATTCATGGTCGATAATATTAAAAGTTGAAGCCACGGTATTAACAAAATCAATTTCATTTTCGGTAACCTCTCCCGAATCGGTTCTGATAAATTCGAGGAGCCGAATGATTAAAACTATTTTTTGCTTTTTGGTAAGTTCTTGGTTAATTTCGGTACAAAGTTTAAGTACACGAACCGAATTCGACGAATATACTTTCTTTTTTGAACGCTTAACTTGCTTTTCCTGATTTGATTCCAAAAAACCGTCGAACAAATCCATATAGAGCTTAACCAATTCGGTATTAAGCTGTTGCTGCAAAAAATTTTCAACAACGCTTCTCCTGTCAACCGTATCGTTCTCAGGGTCGGCAATAATTGCAAATAATTGCATCAAAGCTTTCAGAATTCGTTCGCTCATTGTTCTACGTTGAAATTAGAATAAAACTTCAAAAAAAAATATCAAGTACATAGTTCAAAAAATCAGTACTTGATATTTTACCGGTTTTTACCTTTGGTTATTGCTTGAACCCTATGAGTAAAATTGCGTAGCCCGATTTTTCGGTTTTCGAATTAATTTCAGCTTCAATTATACAATCGGTAGTGGTTTTAAATTTAAAATCCCAATAGGGTGCATTTTGGTAATCTTTGCTCGAAAACAACAAGTTACGTTCTTTATCGTACACAGCAAACACAATATTGCCTTCTTTTAAACTCGAACAACTAACAATGCGGTATACACTTCCGCCGTAAAAAGTAGCGCGAAACTCTGCCAATTCGTCGTCGGCAAGCAGGGCTTTGTACTGTTGCCCATCGGAAATGTAGGGCGCTTGCAAATACTTATCGCAAAGTTTTATAATATTTTGCTCTTGGGCAAAAGCCGAATTTGCGAATAACAAAACGGCAGCAACCATAAGCAATTTGAATTCCGTAAATATCGATAAATGAAAACGTTTCATTCTATTTAATTTTAGTTAATACCTGTTTTTAAAAAGAGCTGCTTTACCTTATACGTTAATTTACAATTTTATTTCGCAAAATTTGGGTAAGTTCCGAAATTTTTTTCAATTGATAATCGGAAATCGTTGTTTTTGAGGTACTATTGATAACCGTTATTTTATTTGCCACATCAATTGTAGGTGGTTCGTAGGTATAATCAATTTGAACGCCATCAAAAACATAAGCCAGTTCAACCATTTGTTCAATGAGTGCATCAAACTCCTCCGAATAATTTCCGTAATACGGAGTAATAATACTGTTCAAATTGTCGAGCGGATATTTTTGTTCGCCAATTCGATTAATAATATCTTGGTTTTTGTTTGTGGTAACCATTTGTGTTAAAAAGTACAAACTTTCAATCCATCCGCCGGTAAGAATAAGCACGGCAACTTCGTTGCGTTCGTTATTCATTAAAAAAGCATCGGCATCGCGGTAAATAGTAGAAAAAATACGAAGCAGCGAATCTTTATTCGAATTGTTGTTTTCAATTCGTTTCATGGTTTCTTTGTCGAAAGTGGCGGTAATACCTAATTCGTCGGACAGTTGCTTAACCACCGCAAAGTAGGCAGCCGCTTCGGGCAAGCGCTCGTAAATGTTCAAATAGCTTAAATCGGCACCGTAAGCGCCCAAATTAAGTGCGCGTTTCATGGTTTCGGTATAATTAGAAACCTTTTCAGCCGGATTCAACATATCGGAGTTGAAGGGCTGATTAACCGATTTTACCAATTGCGAAATTTGCACAGGCGAAGGCACGCTGAAAAGTCGGTTATTTATTTTTATTACCGGACTGGACTCGGCATCGGGCTGAATTAAACTGTTTAGTTCGTCGTTGTCGGTTTTTGGCTCATTTTTACAGCCGCCGGTAAACAAAATTAGTCCCACTAAAGCAGGAACTATCAGTAAGCTTTTAATTCGTATGCTCATTTTTTGACTGTAGTTTTTATGCATTGCAAGTAATGAAAAAAAATTGAATCGTCAAAGTTTATAACGATTTTAATTTTGTTTGTTTATAATAATTTTCTGTTCAACTATAATTTTAAAATTTACCTGTTTTTTTTGTTAAAATAATTACAAAAAAAGCTAATTTTCGGAATATTACCAAAATTTAAAAACCATGCTAAGGTTTGTGTAAATTTAATTTAATTTGCATTAAAATATACAAAAAAAAGATAATTTATGAAAAAAATTTTAACTATTTTGTTATCAACGCTTTTTGTGTTTCCTACTATGGCTCAGAACACCGGACTGACCTTGGAAAATGCAATTAGCGGATGGTATTCGTATGCTGAAAACATTCGATTAAACGGCTGGCAGCCCGATGCGAATAATTTATGCATTCATAAAGGCAGCAGTTTGGTTTTTCTGAATGCTTCGGGCGGCACCGAAACCGATGCGCTAACCCTTGCGCAATTAAACCTTGCGTTTCAGGCTAAACAGATGAAAGAATTGAAAACAATTCCGCCTTTTGAATGGATAGACAGAAACACCTTGCTTTTTGCTGCAAATTCGACCCATTTTGTTTTTAACTTGAAAGCAAAACAATTTGAAAGTGTGTTCGAATATCCGGAAAATGCAGCCAATTTCGATTTCAACCCAAAACAAAACTTACTGGCTTACACTGTGTTGAACAATTTGTATATTGCCTCGCCCAATGGCAACAGTGTACCGGTAACTACCGATGTAAATTCGGGAATTGTAAACGGTCAAACAGTTCACCGAAATGAATTTGGAATAAGCAAAGGTACTTTTTGGTCGCCCGACGGCAGTAAATTGGCTTTCTATAAAAAAGATGAAACTTTTGTAGCCGATTACCCGCTGGTGCATGTTGAAGAGCGAATAGCAAAGCTCGAAAACATTAAATACCCAATGGCGGGCGAAAAAAGCGAAGAAGTTAAACTAATGGTTTATTCGCCGGCAACCGGAAAATCGATAGTGTTAAAAACCGGCGATAAAAGTGAGCAATATTTAACCAACATTGCTTGGAACCCCGAAAGCACCATTGTATATATAGCTGTGCTTAACCGCGAGCAAAACAAAATGCAATTTAATGCCTATAATGCCGACAACGGTAATTTTATTGCAACCTTATTTACCGAGGAAAATTCGCGGTATGTTGAACCGGAAAATCCTGCTTTATTTTTACCGAAAGACAATACCAAATTTATTTGGCAAAGCGAACGCGACGGTTACAACCATTTATATTTGTACGACAACAGCGGGCAAATGCTCAAACAATTAACTTCGGGTGCTTGGGTAGTAAACGAGGTTTTGGGCTTTGATGCTGCCGGTTTTCATGTGTTTATAACTGCAACCAAAGAAGACCCTCGCAATGCCGATTTGTACCGCATTGAACTAAGCACCGGAACTATAACCAAGCTTACCGAAGGCAGTGGAGTACACTCGATAACATTCAATAATTCGACCGGCTACTTTGTCGATAATTTTACCAACCGCGAAACTCCGCGAATTATGCAGGTAATGGATTCGGAAGGTAAACTCAGAAAAAAAATGCTCGAAGCAGTAAATCCGCTTAAAGATATTAAAACGGGCGAAGTAAAAATGATTACCATAAAATCTGCCGACGGTAAAACCGATTTGTACGGACGGTTAATTTTGCCGTTGAATTTTGACCCAAAAAAGAAATATCCGGTAATTGTGTACGTTTATGGCGGTCCTCATGCTCAGTTAGTTAAAAACACATGGAGTGTTCCGGGCTGGGATTTGTTTATGGCGCAAAAAGGTTATATTATGCTAACTATTGACAACCGAGGCTCGGCTGGCAGAGGTTTCGAATTTGAAAGCATAATACACCGAAATATAGGAACCGCAGAAATGGCCGACCAACTTAAAGGTATTGAATACTTGAAAAGCTTAGGCTATGCCGATATGGACAGAATTGGAGTACACGGTTGGAGCTATGGTGGTTATATGACGACTTCGCTTATGCTAAACCATGCCACGGTGTTTAAAGTTGGTGCTGCCGGCGGTCCGGTAATTGATTGGAAATACTACGAAGTTATGTATGGCGAACGTTACATGGACACTCCGCAAGAAAACCCTGCCGGGTATGCCAACAATTCGTTGCTTACCAAGGCTGCTAATTTAAAAGGACGTTTATTGCTCATACATGGCGATATTGACAATACCGTAGTTTGGCAACACAGCTTGCAGTTTTTGAAAGAATGTGTAAAAGCGGATGTTATAGCCGATTACTATGTTTACCCGGGACACGAACATAATGTGCGCGGAAAAGACCGCGTGAACTTAATGCGTAAAATTACCCAATTTTTCGACGATTTTTTGTAACCAACTAAAAAAAGTACCCGACCGTAAATGCATGTCGGGTATTTTTTTGAAATCCACAATTTACTAATTCTAACCACTAACAAAAAAACCTGACAGACGAATCTATCAGGTTTTATTTATTTGAATTTTTCAACAGTATTAATTCAACTAACCTGTGAATTATTTTAGTTTTTCGATTCCATTATGGCATTTAACCGTATTTGCTTTTTGCTTAGCAAACATTTTTTGGTAATTACGCTGAACACCTTCGTCGGAGTAGCCTCTTTTGTGGAATAAATGATACACAATAGCTTTGTTTTTAACGCTTTTGCGTTTTATTCCATTGGCACTTAATCGCCATTCAACATCGGTGTCCTCTCCTACTCCGGCTTCTTGATAATCTTCGTCGAAACCATTAATTTCGAACAAATGTTTTTTATGTATACCCCAATTTCTGCCCACCAAACCACGACTTTTTGCCGAAAACGGCAGCACGGGACTATAAATTCCGTCCTTTATTTTTTCGGAATCGGTAAAAATAAGCTTACAAAAGCTCAATTTAGCCAAGTTTTGGTGTCGTTTGAATGCTTCGGTTGTTTTTTCGCCAAGTAGCACTGCTCGCCCCGAAATGTAATATCCCGGTTCTGCGTTTCGAATATATTCTTTTACAAAATGGGTATGCGGAATGCAATCGCCATCAATAAAAGCTATATAATCGGTTCGGCAGGCAAGCAAACATTTATTGAGCATTTTATTTTTTCTGAAACCATGATCTTCCGTTTGATGAAGATGCAAAATTTCGAATTTATAGTTTGTCCTATTTTCGTTTAAAAATAAAACCGTTTGCTCATTAAAATCGTCTTCCGAAACTATTACTTCAAAGTTAGCTGCACTTTGGTTATTAAGCGCTTGAAGAATAATTTTTAAATTCTCCAAGGCCTTATAATACGAAACAACCACCGTAAGGTTCATTTGTTGGGGTAAGTTAAGCACAATTTAGTGGCAACCGCAACCCGAACCGCACGATTCTTCTTTTTCATCTTCGCAACCGCAGCTGTCGTCGTTACAACCGCCATCGCCGCAACCGCAACCGCCGTGGTCATGACCATGGTCGTGTCCGCCTGCACCGTGAATATGACCGTGGCTCAATTCTTCTTCGGTAGCCTCGCGAATACCGAAAACCTCGCCGGTAAAATGCAAATCTACACCTGCCAACGGGTGGTTAAAATCCATAGTTACCGAATTTTCGCCCAAGGCTTTCACTATTCCGTTAAATTTGTGTCCTTGAGGGTCTTGCATCGGAACTGTATTGCCAATAATTAGCAAATCTTCGTCAATAACACCGTCAACTTTAAAAATATCGGTAGGCAATTCAACAATTGCATCGTCATTTACCGGACCATATGCCTCATTGGCAACAATAACGAAATCGAATTTCGAACCTTCTTTCATTCCTGCCAAATTTTCTTCGAATTTCGGAATCATATTTCCAACACCATATAAAAACATAAATGGGCGGCTGGTATCTACACTTTCAATCAACTCACCGTCAGTAGCTCGTAATTGATACGAAACTGAAACTACTTTATCCTTTGTTATTGTCATTATTTTTTTTGTTTTAATTTGACCGGCTAAAATTAAACCTACTTACCGACTTTAACAAATAATAATTTTTATTTAACAAAAAATTATATCATTAGGTTGTTAGTCATTTAAAATCAGATAATTATTAACTTTTTTTGTATGCATTTATGTTGAATAAAAAGGCTCAATAACCGGCTTAAGTTTAAAAACCAATTGGTAAATTGTCGCCTTTTTTCAACAAAAAATAAAATTAATGGTCGTGCATGCGTTCAAAATTTCTGCCTCGCTCCATTTCCATGCGGTTTCCTTGCTGAAAAGTGCGCAGATTGTAGGTAAAAGTTAGCATATAATAACGCTGCAAAACACTGTTTATAGAGTCTTCAATGTATGACTGAGTTACACTTCGGCTTACGCTTTCGTTTGCTTGCAAAACGTCAAATGCAGTTATTTTTAATTCGCCGGCTT
>JFJP01037537.1_pt1 | contig 34781 bp, 35 predicted proteins | sample 431651 | NCBI WGS metagenome assembly JFJP01 (sample SAMN02602958, study PRJNA72255) | Microbial mat metagenome, whole genome shotgun sequencing project. | biome: fresh water; feature: sink hole; material: water; isolation source: purple microbial (photo- and chemosynthetic) mats found in... | reverse complement strand
AAAAGTTGATGAGCACAAACAAAATAATCCAACTGGTAATAGACTGAAGTATTACCAGAAAAATTAGAAACCAAACAAAAAGAAGGAAAAAACCTAAACTTATCAAACGGTGTTGGCTTTGAATGCTATTAAAAATAAAATAACTGGTTAATACCACTGAAAAAACAATCATGAGACCAAACCGAATATGGGAAATAAAAATGGATGTTTCCCGTATATCGTTATAAGGATAGTTATATATACCGGCTAAAATGGCTACCGTTACTACCGTTCCTGAAAACACAGCAAAAAGGAAAAACTTGAAAACAAGCTCCACTTCCTTTTTAGATAATGAACTGGAAGTTCCCAAAACAAGTGGAAAAAGAAATAGCGGAAGCTTTATTTTAATATCATGAATGGCATAATCGAGGTTGTGGGTATTAAAAAGCCAAAGCACATGAATAATTGGCAAAATTAGAAAAAGCCACAGGATTCGGTTTCCTTTGAAACGTTGAAACTTTTCGGGCCATTTGCCTTCAATAACCCAATTGAATAAAAGTAAAAATTGAGAAAAACCTACCAAAAAAGGAGAGAGCGGCAATCCCAATACAAGAAGTATTAGCGAAAAAATGAGAAGATTCTTTCCTACTAAAACTCTATAAAAATCCTTAATTGAAATGGCTTTATTAAAATGCATGCCCACTACTAATAAAAAACAGTTACAAATCCTGTCTCTGGTTCATAGGTTACCGACCCATTTTGAGGTGTAATGACATAAAAATAGGTGCCGGGTTTTACCAAGGTACCATTAGGTAACCTTCCATCCCAAACAATTTGCTCAGTTCCTGACCTGCTAAATACCCTATTGCCCCATCGGCTATATATATCAATGGTAAATTGAGTTACTCCATTGGAAGTAACTATGAACTGATCGTTAATAAGATCGTTATTGGGTGAGAAAACATTGGGCACCGTAAAAACATCAGCTATAGTAATGATTTCAGAAATTGAATCGGTACATTTTTTAGCATCCGTTACTTTATGCCAAACAGTATAAGTGCCCGATGCGCCATATTTATATTGAAACAACGTTGTGTCGGAAGTAAAACTGTTCCCATCGCCAAAATCCCAATAAAATTTGTCGGTAGCATTATAAAATATAGACGTATCAATAAACAACCGGGTATAACTGGAATAGGAAACAGAAATACTATCAGCCCAAAAGTACGGAATTGGGTTACGATAAATACGAATTGATCTGGGAATTGCCGAAGAATTAACTCCCCCAATTGTAATACTTAAATTAACTATATAAATACCCGAATCCTGATAGGAATGTATTGGGTTCTGTTCAATACTGGTATTTCCATCACCAAAGTCCCAAGCCCAGCTGTCGGCCTCAGGTCCTTTAAACGTTAGTTCTGCGTCTACGCAGTATAGTCCATCAATAGTAAAATTTGCTTGTGCAAAGGTGGTTCCAAAGGAAAACAAAAGGAAAGCAAAACTAAAGTAAAGTTGTCTCATTTAAATATTAATCAATTGGGCGCTGTAATACCTAATACAAACATAAAAAATTATATGCTTAACCAAAACAGAATTACGGTGAACTTCTGAATTTATTTTACAAAAACTATAATTGCAAAATCAACAATTAAAATGCTCCATTAAAAAAAAGAAAAACACTTATTAAATAATTGGTTAAATATTTCGAGTTAATTTTTGAACTACTTTAAAACTACTAAAAAACTCCTTGGCAATAACGCGAATAACAGTGTAAGATGGAATTGCCAATACCATTCCTCCAATTCCAGCCATACTTCCAGCCATCAGTATAACTAGAAATATTTCTAATGGATGGGCATTCACACTGCTTGAATATATTAATGGTTGAAAAATACTTCCATCTAAAATTTGAATAATTACAAATACCAGTAACATATAGCCTACTAATGGCAACAAGGCCGTTTCAAAGGGTAAATTAATATTGGTTGCCACCCCAATTGCTATACTAAATGAAGCCCCTATCCACGGACCTACATAAGGAATAACATTCAATATTCCTGAAAATAATCCGCAAATTAAGGCATGGTGAAACTCAATGCCTACTAACCACAATCCAAAAGTAACCAATGTCATTATTATAAACACATCCAATAAAATGCCTGCCAAATAACGGGATAACAATACTCTTATTTTATGCAAAATATTCTCAACTTCTTCAATATGTTTATCAGGCACCAATGCCATTATTCCATCGTTAAATAAATTGGCATCCTTTAAAAAGAAAAAAGTTATAAACGAAATAGCAAAGAAAGCTACTACAACACTTCCAAGCATAGAAGTTAATCGGGAAAAAAGATTGGAAAAGAAATCAGGGTTTATTAAAACCGCAAATTTGTTTTGAATAATATCAATTATAGAAGTCTCAGAGTTCACGGCCCCTATTTTGATTAAAAAAGGTTGCATTTTTTGCAAAGGTACTTCCAATTGAGTGATTAATTGAGTAAAGTCAATTTCAGATAACTCGTTTGCTTCTGATAAAATGATGGGGGTAAAATATCGAAAAAAAAGACCAATAAATACCCAAAATAAGACCAATGTAATGGCAGCGCATAAAGAACGGGGAAGTATAAACCTGCGAAACTTTATCCGTTGAAGAGCATTAATAATTGGTTGGCCTAAAATTGAAAGCGCCGCCGAAATCATTATATAAGTTACAATGGAGCGGAAAATCCAAATGGCATAAATAAATACGGCAACACCTAAAAAAATTATTAAATTACGTATTCGTTTATCCATAATATTAAAGCAAAATATCCCTTTAAAATTAGCAATAATTGTTAACTGCTTGCTATTTATTCGTCAATAATTGAACTAGGTACCTGTTTCGATTTTTAAGATATTATAATGATAGCGGGTTCAATGGCTTTTCAATCCCAAATAAACTTGGTGAAAAAGCTATTAATCAATTATTGCGGCTTTGTTTGAAAAGAATTTCCTTATCACGGGCTGAAAGACTTTCGTAACCCGATTGAGCAATTTTTTCTAAAATAACATCAATTTCTTGCTGGTTTGACTTCTTACGGGCATTATACTCCAAATCAGTTTCGCCCCTTCGATAGGTTACTTTTAGTTTTCTTTTGCGTTTAAAGAGTGAGGTTATTGCATCGATTAGTTTACTTAAGCCCTTACTCATGTCGGTTCCACTTTTTAGCTGCATGGTAAATAAATACCCAAAAAGTGCCCCTCCTATATGTGCAATATGACCCCCGTAGTTGCCCTGATCAAAATTCACCACATCTAATAAAATAGATACCAAGGCAATGTACTTTATCTTTACCGGCCCTAAAAACAACAGGTAAACCGTATAGTTTGGCACATATACTGCCACAGCCACTACTACCGCTAAAACTGCAGCTGAGGCTCCCAATGCATAGGATACCGGAACTAATTCGCGAAAAGCAGGAAAAATATTAAACGATAAAATATACAACGCACTACCGAATAATCCACCAAGGAGGTACACACCAAGCAATTGCTTACCCGATAAATATTCTAAAAATATTTTTCCGAACCAATAAAACCACAAAAGATTAAAAAGTATGTGCAAAAACTCTTGATGCAAAAACATATAGGTAATGGGGGACCAAGGATGCAAGGCTATTTGACTTAGCTGTGCTGGAACTTCAAGCCATTCAACAATAAAATTAGCATCGCCGAGGGCAAATAAAAGATAAAAAACATCAACCAATTTTACGGCTAAAAAAATAGCCAAATTGGTATAAATCAATCTAGTGAGCATGCTTCCATGCCTGAATGAATCTTTTATTTCGTCAGCTATTCCGATACCGGCCATGATTGATTTATTTTTTAAAATTGTTTAAAGTTACCAATTCCTTTACTGTTCCAATATTTAATAAGTAAGAAACCAAAAAGCATTCCACCCAAATGGGCAAAGTGGGCCACGTTATCGCCGGGTTGCTGCAGTACTGCAAAAAACAATTCAATGCCACCATATATTATCACAAAATACTTGGCTTTAATTGGAATGGGAGGAAATAGAAGCATCAACTGGGTATTGGGGAACAACATTCCAAAAGCTAAAAGTACCCCAAAAACGGCTCCCGATGCACCCACTGTGGGTATATTCAAATGCATATCATAAACCGACTGAACAAATTGAGTAGCCTCGTTAATATAAGCCGGATTAGACGGTTGCAGGCTGTATGACGAGATGAATTCATTAACAGCAACACTGGCATTTGGCACATATTCCCGTACAAAACTCAAAAAAACTTCGGGCGAAGGAGTATTAGCAAAAGCCATGGTAGCTTCGCGCAAGCCAGCCAAACTTAAATAACTAACAAAACTATGTAAGGCTGCAGCTCCTAAACCGGTGATAAAATAATAAATCAAAAAGCGCTTGGGACCCCAAACCATTTCAAGCATCCGGCCAAACATATACAAGGCGAACATATTGAAAAAAATATGGGTAATGCTACCATGCATAAACATGTGTGTAACCAACTGGAATGGCTTAAAATAGGGCGATTGAAAGTTGAATAATGCCAAATTTTGGATAATGTTAACACCAATTAAAGGTAAAATACTATCAGCGGCAAAAACCAATATGTTTATTATTAACAGGTTTTTTACAACGGTTGGTATATTTCCAAATAGAGGGGCTCTGTATGATTGCATAAAACTATTTTTTTATTATTTAAATTTTTTCTCTAATTCATCCATCCCAAGAATAATAATAATAGGCTTTCCATCAGGAGTCATGTTTGGAATGGGTGAAACAAATAACATATCATTTATGTGAGCCATTTCTTCTTGAGTTAAAATTTTGCCGTAAGGGATTGACAAAAACTTTGCCAACGATTTTACTACATTTTCGCGCAATGCTTCTTTAAAATCTTGTTGATATTCTTTCAAGTGGTCAATAATCTGAGTTACCCAAGAGGCAATATCTCCATCGGGAAAATCGGCCGGAATACTGCTTACAACAAAAGTATTACCACCAAAGTTTTCCATTTCAAAACCCAATCGGTTCACTTCGGGTAAAACAGCTCTAAAAAGCTCGGCTTCCAGGGTATCTAATTCAATTTTTTGAGGGTAAAGCAATCGCTGTCCTATTCCACTTTGCGTTCCTTTTTTATAAATATATTCGTCGTACAAAATCCGTTCATGGGCACGTTTTTGATCAATCAACATGAGGCCTGACTTTACGGCAGTTAAAATATATTTCCCTTTTACTTGAAAAAACCGACCTGTTTCAATAGTAAAGCCATGATTAAAGCTTTTTTGATCTGATAGTTCCCCGTCGGGCGGGAGCAAATTTAATGGCTCTGTTGATGGGCTTTGCGGATTTTCAAAACCATTGTACAGTTGCTGCCAATCAGTAACTGGACTCTTATGAGAACGAAAATTACTTGATGGATCGTTATCCTTACTATTTGATTTCGGTTGTTGATTAAACGGATTGTAACTGGGATTAATTTTTATCGAGGGCGGTTCAACCGTCTCTCCTCTTCGAAGCAGAGGTATATCAAATGCTGATTCTTGATTAAAATCAAGAGTTGGAACCAAATTAAATTTACCCAACCCTTCTTTAACTGTAGCTTTTAAGAGTTGCCACAAATCATGCTCATTTTCAAATTTTATTTCTGTTTTGGTAGGGTGAATATTTATATCAATAGTATTCGGATCAACATCAAAATAAATGTAAAACGAAGGGAGCATTCCCTGCGGAAGTATCTGCTCATAAGCTGCCAATACTGCTTTAAAAAAGTAGGGGTGCTTCATAAACCGATTGTTAACGAAAAAGAATTGTTCCCCCGGACTCTTTCTGGCATGTTCTGGTTTTCCAACGTATCCTTTTATGCTGGCAAGGTTGGTTACTGATTGAACCGGAATAATGCTTTGACTGGCAGTTTTACCAACCACGTTGATGATGCGATTGTAAATTTTAGAACCAGGCAGGTTATAAATAGTCACCTCATTGTGTATCAGCTGCATTTCAATTTCGGGAAAACCAAAAGCTATATGCTGGAACTCTTCCATCAAATACTTTAACTCGGAACTATTTGATTTTAGGAACTTTCGCCGAGCAGGGACATTATAAAAAAGATTTTTTACCGCTATATTGGTGCCATTCTGACAGCTTATCGGCTCCTGAGTTTCAACCTTTGAGCCACTAATGCGGATATATATACCCAGTTCTGCATCTGTTTTTTTCGATTTTAATTCAACCGTTGCTATGGCCGCAATCGATGCCATGGCTTCGCCGCGGAAACCCATGGTTCGGATATCAAACAAATCGAGGGCCTTGCGAATTTTTGAAGTGGCATGCCGTTCAAAGCACATGCGGGCATCGTTCTCCGTCATTCCGCACCCATTATCGATAACCTGAATTAACGTTTTTCCGGCATCTTTAACCAGTACCTGAATTTTGGTACTTCCCGCATCAATAGCATTCTCCACCAATTCTTTCAGCACCGAAGCAGGCCGCTGAACCACTTCGCCTGCTGCAATCTGGTTGGCCACACTATCGGGTAAAAGTTGAATTATATCCGGCATTTAAAAATTAAATTGATGTTTTTAATATAACGATATGCCATTTGAAGAAACAAATTAAGCTAGCAGTATTAAACGATGAATTTATTTATACAAAAAAAAGTAAAAAATTAGCAACAGAATAGCTAAAATAATCAATATTCTTAGGTTCGATTTTTTTTGAGCCTTCCGACTCAATTTAATATAATTTGCTAATTCATCTTTAGTTATCCGTGCAGGCCTCCCATTCTTTTCTGCCTCTACTTCTTGCTTGATAAGTTCCTGGCGTTCTTTTCGCAATTCATCACGCTGACTATAAAACCGCGGTTTATAATTAAATCGCTTATGCTGAGGTAACTGAAATATTTTTGCCATTTTTTATTTTTTAAAGCTTACAAAGGTATTGGATTTATTTATAAAACCGACAAAAACACATCCAACCTTCATTAACTAATAGAGTTTTACACTTGCTATTTTTTTTGTCAGGAAAGAAATAAAACTAGCGGTATAGAAAAGACATGGACTCTTTTAAAATGGAAACAATAAACATTTTTATTAAAATGCGGCAAATCAACGATTAATATTATTTTTGCTAAAAAAATCGATGTTACGATTAGTTGCTCTTCTAATTTCGATAACCTTTCAGTTGATAGCTGCCATATTTGCTTTACGGCTGATGAGGGTTACAAAATATAGGGCATCGTGGGTTTTAATCTCTTTGGGGTTCTTGCTTTTGGCCATCCGCTATACCATCAAACTCATCCAGTTTTTGCAGGACGATTTTTCTTTTTACCTAACTATGGCTGACGACTGGTTGGGAATATTTATTTCTTTTTTATTTACCGCCGGGGTATTTTTGATTGGTGAAATATTTTATTCACTAAAAAGATCAGAACTGGAAAGAGCCCGAGCAGAAAATCGCATTTTAACTGCCATAATTCAAACCGAAGAAAAAGAAAGGAAACGGTTTGCCAAAGACTTGCACGACGGACTTGGACCCCTTTTATCAACTGTAAAAATGTCGGTTTCGGCTCTTTCGAACAAAAACATCCAAAACCAAGAGGAAATACTAGAGAACACCAATTTGGTAATCAACGAAGCCATTACTTCCATCAAAGAGATTTCGAATAACCTGAGTCCTCATGTATTAACCAACTTTGGATTAGTAAGTGCCTTAAAAAACTTTGCTCATAAAATTAATCAAACCAAATCGGTACGTATTGATTTAGAAAGTAACATGGAAAATGAACGTTTTGACCATAATGTAGAAATAATTCTTTACCGCGCTAGCTGTGAACTGATAAATAATACACTAAAACATGCATCAGCGGAGAACATACAAATAAATATTTCAAAACATTTACGCACCCTCACAATTCAATACCACGATGATGGAATTGGTTTTCAACCTGAAAAAATAATGAATAACCAAACTGATGGAACGGGGTTTTCAAATATTCAATCAAGAATTAAATCGATACATGGAATTTTTATTTTAAACAGTGTGCCTAGCGAAGGTACTACAGCTCTAATTAAAGTTAAGTTAAACGGATAACAGATGAATAAGATAAAAATTATTTTGGTTGACGACCATGCTCTTTTTCGCAATGGGCTCAGAATATTATTGAATACTATTCCCAATATTGAGGTTATTGGCGAATCGGGTAATGGAAAGCAATTTTTAGAGCTATTAGAATTGAAAATTCCAGATATTGTTCTCATGGATATTAACATGCCAGTTATGGATGGAATTGAAGCAACTCAATTGGCTACGGAAAAATATCCAAACCTTAGAATTATTGCTCTTTCCATGTTTGGAGAGGAAGACTATTACTATAAAATGATAAATGCTGGAGTAAAAGGATTCTTGCTGAAAAATTCCGAAATAAATGAAGTAGTTGAAGCAATAAATCAAGTAATGCAAGGAGCGAGCTTTTTTTCACAGGAGTTATTATACAATGTTATTAAGAACTTTAATCCTCATAAAGAGGTAGAAGCAGAATTGACTAACCTATCGAAGCGGGAAGTGCAAGTTTTAGAGGAAATTTGCAAGGGGTTATCGAATCAGGAAATTGCCGATTCACTATTTATTAGTAAAAGAACCGTTGATAAACACCGGGCTAATTTGTTAAGCAAAACCAATTCAAAAAATACAGCTAATTTGATTATGTTTGCAATAAAAAATAAACTAATCGCCATTTAACCTTATTTTTAGTATTTATGAAGCCATTTACCATAAATGAGATTATTGAAGTTGACTCAACCAACAAGCATCTAAAGAACCTATTGAATACCAATCAATTACCCGAAGGATCTGTAATTGTGGCTAGTTTTCAAAATAGCGGAAAGGGTTTAGGAGCAAATACTTGGGAAAGTGAACCCGGAAAAAACCTGACTTTTAGCCTCTTACTGCGACCAGATTCCTTGAAAGCAGAAGAAATGTTTTTACTATCCAAAGCAATATCATTAGGTATTATTGATGCGCTGAATGAAATAAGAGATTGCTTTACCATTAAATGGCCTAACGATATTTATTACCAAAACAAAAAAATTGGCGGAATTCTTATAGAAAATCAGATTCAAGGGGATTATATAAAATATTCAATAATAGGTATTGGTTTAAATATAAATCAAGAGGTTTTTTTAAGTAATGCACCCAACCCAATTTCCTTAAAGCAAGTAATTGGCCATTCTGCAGATATTCCGGAAATACTAAAAAATGTACTTAACCAGATTTCCATTTGGTATGATATGCTTTCCGATGAGTATTTCGATAAAATAAATGAACAGTATCATAGTCATTTATTCAGAAATACTGACTATCACGATTTTAAAGCTGGGGAAGAATTGTTCCATGCAAAGATTAAGGAAGTAGCAAACGATGGACAACTAATACTCAAAACCCCAACAGGAGAACTCAGGAAGTTTTATTTAAAAGAAGTAGAGTTTGTATTTTAGTCAATTAATCGCAAAACTTTACTTCTGGTTTGGGGGATCTTTTTATGATTGGGATATCATTTCTTGAATGGAGTCTATTGTTGAATTGTTTCCAACTTACCAATTAGTGCTTCAATAAAATTAGTCAACGGCTTTTGAGCTACCAACTTAAATATTGGGTTTAAATCGGCTTTTAAGTTAATTTTAACGGTTGTTTCATTATCGGAAATTGGGGTAAGATAAAACATTAAGGTAAAATTAAACGGAACATTCTCGGTATTTGTAATTTTAACTCGATCATTGGGAATCCTTTCCACGATACGCATTCCAAATTTACCAATTTTGGCAATATTGAAACTGCAACTATCGGCATCGGAAATTAAATCAGAAACCTGATCCGGAGGCATAAATTTTTCCAGGTTCGTGAAATTGGATAAAAGGCTAAATGCTTCTTGCTGACTGGATTGAATGGTGCCAATTCGGCTTTCAATTTCCATATATATTTAGTTTTAAAAAAATTTGATTAAAAGAGAAAGGATTACATCCAACCGTCAGGATTTTCGCGCCATTTTTTTAGCAAGTGTATTTCGGAATCAGTAATATATCCTGTTTCAAAGGCAATTTCAATTAAAGTTTGATAATTACTCAATGTATTTAGCTCACAATTAGCTGTTGCAAAGTTTTCTGCAGCTTTCGGAAAACCGTAACTAAATATTGCAAGCAATCCTTCAATGATAGTGCCGGCTTCACGCAATGCCTCAACAGCCTTTAAACTGCTACCTCCGGTGGAAATCAAATCTTCAATCACTACAACCCGTTGTCCTTTTTCAAGATAGCCTTCCACCATATTTTCCAGTCCGTGCTTTTTTGCATCACTTCGTACATAAACAAATGGTTTGTTGAGTGCCTGAGCCACTAAAACTCCATGAGCAATAGCACCGGTAGCTACACCAGCAATAACATCAACCGTTGGATATTTCTCTTGAATGGTTTGTACAAACGCATCGCAGATAAAACTGCGAACCGCTGGATAGGACAATGTTTTTCGGTTATCACAATAAATGGGCGATTTCATTCCCGATGCCCAAATAAAAGGTGTTGATGGCTTCAATTTTATTGCTTTAATTTGCAACAATTGTTTTGCCATCTGTTTTGCTAATTCACTCGTTTGTATCATGCCACAAAAATATAAAGTTTTTTTCAACCGCAACAAGGTTTATTTAGTTAAAAAAAACCAAGCTAATTTCTTATACAATTCTTTGTATAGTAATTTAAAAGCATCGGTTATTCAACAACTATCTGTTGAATTATTGTCTAATAATGAAGAGAAAATCATAGTTTTTGAATGTGACGATCTGGAAACAAGTTGGAAAATCTTTAAAAAGCAATTCACAATTCGCAAAGCAGCTGGTGGATTAGTGCTTAATCAAAAAAATGAATTACTAGTTATAAAGAGAAAAGGTTTGTGGGATTTGCCAAAAGGACACATTGAAAAAGGAGAAAAAACCAAGCAGGCCGCTTTGCGTGAGGTAACCGAAGAATGTGGAATTAATGGACAAACAATAGTATCAAAAATAGAAAAAACCTATCATGTATATTACCTGAATGATTTAACCATACTTAAACCATCTGCCTGGTATTTAATGAATTACAGTGGCAACGAAAAAACGAAACCTCAGATAAATGAGGGAATTATGGAGGCAATTTGGATTCCTATTAAAGATATCCCCAAATACTTACCAAATTCATATCCTTCAATATCCAGTTTATTAGAAAATTTTATCGGTTCTGACTCCTTTTATTCGACTGCATCAGTTTAAAGAAATACCATTCAAAATTTTCGCTTGGCGAATTGGCCGGAGACAATACCAAATTACCTTCCGGATTAATTAAATAAAAGGAAGGAAATGCTTTTACTTTATATAAATCAATAAGTTCCTTTTGGTTCGTAAAACTCAATAAGTCCCAAACATATCCATGTTCATTAAAATACTTTTGCACCTCCGTAATATTTTCATCAATAGAGATGCTTACTACCTTAAAATCAGATTTGTGCTTTTCGTACAAAGCTTTTAAAAGTTCCAATTCTTCACGGCAGGTATAACTATCGATAGATATAAAGTTTAAGTAAACATAATGTGTTAGGTAGTCGCTATTCTTCCGCATAATCCCTTTGGAGTTAAATAGTTGAAATTGTGGTGCTTGAAATCCTGATTTACCCTGCAATACCTTTTTTTTGATATTGGCAGCTATTTCTTTATGATAGGATACTTTTGCACAACATATCATTGAATCTAAGGTAATTATCATACTTTGGACAGGAAAATCGTTGGAATAAAAGGCATCGTGTAACCCCTTAAGTAAGACCATTTCTTGCAAAGTATCATTCATCAAAACCATGTTGTTTTCAAATGTTTGATAAGCATAAGTAGGACTTTTCGCATAGGCTATATCAGAAAAAACACGCTGACCCTCGCTGGTATTTGAATAAAAAGAAAGATAGTTGGCAAAAACCTGATTAAATAAATCCATGTATGCACTATTTGTATATTGAATGGGTTGGTTGTTGAAATACTCCCTTATTAAGTATCGGCTGTCGCGCAAAATGGTAATATATTTTAACCATCCATAACTATATTTACGGTAATTATAGAAATATGTATTATTGACCGAAATAAAAGGCTGTTCCATAGTTTCAATTACCGAATCAATATTAGCCTTTAACGGATTTTTGACAATATAATAATAGTTATTATCCAGATAGTTATGATACGTTTCATTGAAATTAGCTAACTGAAAATTTAAATCGAGCGTGTCGGCATTTTTTAAGCCCAGGTAAATTTCAACCGGTTTAAAAAAAGGATTTAAAAAATCCACTTGCGATTTTGGCTGAAAATCGGGAAGTACCACTTCATAATCCGATCGCGGTTCCAAATATATAACCGATAGAAAAATACCCAAAGGTAATGAGGCAAATACCGTTTGTTCCAATGGAATTTGGAATTCAAAGAAACCTTGTTGGTCAACAATGGCAGAATCTAAAACTATAAGGTTGTTAGAAATTAAGTCAGAGTAGGTTAGAACCTTAAGAGTCTGCCCAATATATGTTTTATTGACTCCTGATAATTTAGTAATTGCCTTTTGAGCCAATGCTATATTTAAAAATGAGAAAACAAAACCAATAAAAAAAACGAGTCGAATCATAAATTTTCCTTATTGTCTTTCCTCTTTTCAAGTATGGAATAGATATTGGCTGATTCAGGCAGAAACTGACTTACATCGCCCCCAAACCGCAAAATATCACGCACTATAGTACTATTTACCGGAGTAAGTTCGGGCGTAGTTAATAAAAAAAATGATTCTACTTCGGGTAACATTAATTTATTCATTTGTGCTACCCCTCTTTCGTATTCAAAATCGGCTGCAGTGCGGATGCCCCTTAACATAAAGCTGGCATTTACTTCCTTGCAATAATCAACAGTTAACCCTTGATAAGAATCAACAACCACCCGTGGTTCATTTATAAAAACATTGTTAATAAGCTCCAACCGCTCTTCCAAATTAAGAAACTCCATTTTGGTTGAATTATGTCCTATAGCAATAATTATCTTGTCGAACAAAGGCAATGCCCTTACTACCACTGATTCGTGTCCTTTTGTAAATGGATCGAATGATCCGGCAAAAACTGCAATTTTCATATCCACTATTTATAAACAGTTTGCAATGCACAAAGGTAAAATAATTATTGTGCAAAAAGATAGAAGATGGAAGTTGAACAAATTCTGAATTTTGCGTTTGAGATTGCGAATTGCAAATCAAAAGACCGATTAAATACAACACAATTATAGAGTTATTAATCAACAACTAGCAGCTAGTTCAAACTTTAAAATCCAAACACAAAACTGCCCGGAAACTGATTGCCCTGCTTTTTAAAGTATTCTTCGGCCAATTCGTGGGTGGCAAACGTGCCGATGATAATACGATACACTTTTTTTCCTTGGCTATCAGCCACTTGTACAATCACATCTTTGTTAGTCTTGCTTCTTATTTCGCTACATCGTTTTATTAAATTGGCAGCTTCCTGATAGCTGGCCACCTGAATCCCAAATCCTTTGGGTTCAATTATCTCCGATTCCAATTTGTAATATTCCAATGCTTCATCGGCCAAGGTTGAATTTGTAGCTTTTGGTTTTTCTTGACTTACGGGTGTTGCTTTTTCCGTATTCGATTTTGAAGCCGGTGAGTTTTTGCTGTCAATAATGGCGTTAGCTCCTAACTTTACTACCTCAATTTTAACTTTGGCAGTCCCTTTTGCAGTAAACCCTAATTCTTGTGCTGCTTTTTTCGAAACATCAATAATTCGATCCTTAACATAAGGTCCCCGGTCGTTGATGGTTAATTCCACCGTTTTGTTATTGTCAGTATTGGTAACTTTAATGAGCGTTCCAAAAGGAAATGTTCGGTGTGCTGCTGTAAGTTTTGATTGATCAAATATTTCCCCACTGGCAGTAATCCGTCCATTAAATTTATCATCATAAAAGGATGCCACCCCTTTCTCTATAATTTGAGCAGAAGCTGCAAGGCATGATACCAGGATTAGAAGAATGACCAGTTTTGTTTTCATTTATTATTATTCTGATTACAGCTCTTTTAATAATTCATCTTTTTTTGGATAATAGCGCTCATAGTCTTTGCTATTATCCGAAAGTTCCAGTTTATTTCTTGATTCTACATGTGCATTGTGAATGCTAACATTTAATTCAAATCCGATGAGTAAAATATAGGCGTTAATGTTTAGCCATATAAGCAATGCAATTAAAGTTCCAATAGAACCATATAATTTGTTGTATTGTCCAAACCGGCCTAAATAAAAGGAAAATACCAGTGAAGTAAGTATAATTAGAACGGTGGCCATAATGGCTCCGGGTGAAAAAAATCGCGATGAGGTTCGCTTCGATGGTGCATAATGATATAAAAATGAAAGACTTAATAAAATTAAAGCCAATATAATTAACCATTGGGTGAGAATGAAAACGACTTGTGAAAAACCTGTTTGAATGATGCCATGTTTTACCAGATATGTTAAAATTGTTTGACCAAATATTATTAATCCGGTAGCTATGGTGGTAAGCACAAAAATGATTATAACCAGCATAATTGCTATTAATTGCATGCTTATCCATTTGCGGTTTTCGAACGAGTTGGCTGAAGCATTAAAAGCAGCAATCATGGCCGAAATACCGTTGGTGCTAAAAAACAAAGCAGCCAAAAAACCAAATGATAGCAGGCTCCCTCTTTTATTGGTAGTAATATCCAGAATAGTATTTTCCACAACCCGGTAGGTATCTGAAGGCAAAAATTTTTCAAGCAAACCAATTAGTTCCATTTGAAAATTGGGAATAGGAATGTAAGGAATTAAGGTAAAAATAAAAATGATGCTGGGGAATAATGCCATAAAGAAACTAAAAGAAATGCCAGAAGCCCTAACTCCAATGGCGCCATTAGCTATGCCATTTACATAAAAAACTCCAACATTATATAGGGGAACTTTTCCGAAACCAGGAAAAATAATTCGCTTGGCAAGAATCTTAAGTATTCTTATTCTTAGTTTTACCCAATTAGGAATCGTAATTTTACCCATGGAATTATTATAGTGCCTTTAAACTTAAGTCCAGACTTTTAATTTGATGCGTCAATGCCCCTACTGAAATATAATCAACTCCGCATAAAGCATAATTGCGCAGTGTTTCTTTGGTAATTCCACCCGATGATTCTATTTCATAATTACCACCAATCAGGTTCACTGCTTTCAGGGTATCGGATACTGAGAAATTATCAATCATAATGCGGTGAACTCCTCCAACCTCCATTATTTGTCTTATTTCGTCAAAACTTCGGGCTTCTACTTCAATTTTCAGGTCTTTCCCTTTAAGTGATAAATATTTTTGAACGCGTTCTATGGCGGGTCTTATACCACCAGCAAAATCAATATGATTGTCTTTAATCATTACCATGTCGTAAAGGCCCATCCGGTGGTTTTCGCCACCGCCCATTTTAACAGCCATTTTCTCAAAAATTCTCATGCCGGGTGTTGTTTTGCGGGTATCCAAAATTTTTGTTTTCAAACCGTCTAATAGTTTTACATATTCTTGAGTTTGAGTGGCAATACCGCTCATGCGTTGCATAAAATTCAATACCAATCGCTCCGTTTGCAATATAGAAAGTTCCTTACCACTGACTTCAAAAACCACATCGCCGGGTTTGACCCAGGTTCCATCGGCAATAAACTGCTTTATGGTGAGTTCCGGGTCAAATAGCTGAAATACCATTTTAGCCACTTCAACTCCGGCAATAATTCCTTCTTGCTTCACCAGCAGTTTGGCTTTTCCGGTTTGATTAGCGGGAATGCAACTTAGCGAGGTGTGATCGCCATCTCCAACATCTTCTCTTAAAGCATTTTTAATAAATTCCTGTATATATTCAGAGTGTTCTATCATTTTTCAATTCTAAATTGATAAATTTTGGGTGTATTATTTTCTTGTTTGATAAGATAGCAAACTTTAAATTTTTGATCTGCTGTATGCATAATACCTACCACAAAATTGCTGTTAAATGTATTATTTTGACTAACAATTTGATAGGAGAGGATGGGATATTTTTTAAAAAAGCTTGAAATAATGTATTGGGCTTGTGAATTACTGTAAATCCCTTGATTATCAGAAAGCGTTAAATCAATTTTATCGTGAAATGTTTTTGAAAGCAAATGGGCATTTATGCTTATCATAGCATTAGTAACCAGTTGGTTAATGGAATCAAACGACTGCTTTTGGTCCGGTTCTTCCTGTGCTATCAGTGAAACATTAAATAGCAGGAGTAACAGGGCACTATAAAAAAGTTTTTTTTTGTTTGAAAACATTTAGTTAATTTCCGCTTTTACTTGAATTATTGCAAATTTAGTGAGTTTTAAGTAGGAACAAAATTAGACTGCAATCAAATGTTTTCAATAGTTCTATAATTTGAAGTCTAGCACTAACAACTGATCAATGAAAGCTATATTGCTGGTAATAGGAAAAACCGATGATGCATACCTTAACGAAGGATTTAAAAACTATGCAGCACGCATAAACAGGTATATGGCTTTTGATTTGGAAGTAATAGCTGACTTAAAAAATACCCGTAGTTTAAGCGAAACCACCCAAAAAGAAAAAGAAGGCGAACTTATTTTGAAAAAGATTCAGCCGGGCGATATTTTGGTGTTGTTAGATGAGAATGGAACTCAACATTCTTCGGTTTCTTTTGCTCAATGGTTCAACACCATGCTAATTTCAGGTCAAAAACGAATTGTTTTTGTAATTGGGGGGCCATACGGATTTTCAGAAGCGGTTTATCAAAGAGCCCATCATAAAATATCCTTTTCAAAAATGACCTTTTCACATCAATTAATACGCTTGATTTTTGTTGAACAATTTTATCGGGCTCATACCATCTTAAAGGGAGAACCTTACCATCATCAATAAATTGACTATGCGCCAACTGCTTAAGAATTATATCTATCTAATATTGTTTTTTGCTTTGCTGGCATTAGGTTGGGTTTTGAATAAACCCAACGTTGTTTTGCATAACAATACATCAGCTACCCGAACATTAATTGACTTATTGCACCAAAAAGAATGGATTGCTGATCAATTAATGGATACTCTTTTATCGAAAGTTGAGGATGAAACCTTTTCGGAATGGGTTAACGCCAATAGCCATACCATTGATTTTTACTTCAAAGATGAAGGTATTATACTTTATATTTATCAGGAAAACCAGTTGGTTTATTGGACCAATAACTCGGTGGCCGTTCCTCAAGATACCTTTTGGTTAGATGAGCCTTTTCAACGCATGGGCAATGTATTAGCAGAAGTGCGCACTAAAAACTCCAGCAATGCCAAAAGTGTTGCTTTAATTCAGGTAGCAACCGATTATCCGTTTGAAAATGAGTTTTTAAAGAATGAATTTCACAACTCGTTTCCTATTTCCAATTCTTTTGCTTTACTGGTTGATGAAGAGTCAGGAAATTCAATGGTAAAGAATAAGGAAGGGGACTATTTATTTAGCCTCAAGGAAGATTTTTTAATTAATTCTGTTCAAAAAGAGAATGTTATTTCCATTGTTTTGCTTATAGCAGCTTTTTTTCTGTTACTTTTTGCCCGTGATATTTTTAAGAACAGAAAATTCTCTTTTTTGCAATTTCTTTTATTTTCTGCTTTTCTAATTGGAGTTAGGGTTTGGTTGCAGTGGTTTAGGATTCCTTCTTTTTTTGATAAGTTGCCCTTATTTCAACCCGAGATTTTTGCTTATTCCGGTTTCTTTCCCTCACTGGGTGATTTGATGATTTCGGTTACCTTATTGGTGAGTCTTATCTTTATTTTTTATTCAAAAGTTAATCTCAAAAAGATAAAGGAATTTCCAACTGCCACTAAATACTTAATTTCTTTATCGTGGATTATTTTTATTTCAGTATACTTGCTGCTGGCACAGCATATTTTCAAGCATCTTATTGTGGATTCAAATTTTCAGTACGAGGCTTATGATGTATTAAATCTTTCAGTCTTCAGTTTTATTGGATACTTTGTACTGATCGTTTTATTTGTTGGCTTTTTATTATTATTTGATAAAGCTCTTTATCAAATTAAAAGTGCCATTATCCATAATTCCGGGTATTATTTTATTGCTGGATTGGCTTTTTTGGGTACTATATTTTTGCTATTTTTTTATGGAAGGGAATACCTCATCTCCATTATTTTTGTAGCAATGGTACTTATTTATTGGATGGTTATCCGTTTGAAACGGCAACCAGGATTTGGCTCTATGGTTATTCTCCTGGCTTTGTTTGCTGGCTATGCAACTTATTTTATTAGAAAAGAGAATTTTATTAAACGGATTGAGGAGAGCAAAGTGCTGGCAGTGAATTTAGCTCGCGAACAGGATCCGGTAGCTGAATTGGTATTAAGTGAATTAATTGATAAAGTAAAAAATGATTCGGTTATTTCCCGCATGCTTCAATCGGAATTATTCAACTTTAGCGATTTGAGTAATTACCTTCAAGGTGAATATTTTACCGGATATTTGGGCAGGTATAGCTTTCAATTAACCATCTGTAATTCAAAAGACAGCGTTCTGTTGAACGAACCCAATCAGGAATGGGAGTATTGTTTCGGGTTTTTTAAAGAAATGGTCAATCAGAGTGGTACTCCCACCAATATTCCCGGGCTCTATTATCTTAAAAGTAGGAATGGAGGGGTTAACTACTTTTTAAGTTTTCAAATTGACTTAAAGCAAGGTTGGGATGATGTGATGCTTTATCTTGAGCTTACTTCAAAACCAAATTTTGAGGTGTTGGGTTATCCGGAATTGTTGCTTGAAAAACCGTTGCAGCTTTATAAGAATTACCACAACTTGAATTATGCAAAATATGCTGACAATAAATTACTGGTTCGCTCCGGAAGTTTTCCGTATGCATTCGAACGGTCCATTTACCGGTTTAACCAAACTGAATTTGCATTTTTTCAGTCGGAAGGATTTGATCATCTGTTATACAATTCCGATGAAAAGAACACCGTAATTGTTAGTTTCCCAACCATCCGGTTTCACCATATTTTAATATCTTTTACTTACATCTATTTCTTTTTATTTGTTCTTACTATCCTGCTGCTTATTATGGGCAACCGCCTTACACCGATAGTAAATTTTACCTGGAGCATAAAAAATAAAATTGTTTACAGCATGATTGTTATTTTGCTCATTTCACTGGTATTTGTAGGGGGAGGAACCATATTTTATACCTATCGGCAGTTTGAAAAAGGGCAAACCGATATGTTGAGCGAGAAGTTACAATCCATATTAGTTGAAATTGAAACCAAACTGGCAATTTATAAGAGCATTGACCAAATTCCGCCGGATTATCTGAATAATTTATTGGTAAAATTTTCCAATGTAATTTATACCGATATTAATTTATACGATTTAAGGGGAAATTTGGTAGCCACTTCGCGGAATGAAATATTTGAGCGTCAATTAACCAGTACCAAAATGAATGCCGAGGCTTACCGGGAACTGGTTATAAATAAAAAAGCCAGAATTGTGCATAAGGAGGATATTGGAAACTTGCATTATTATTCGGGTTATGTGCCATTTATAAGTGCTGATGGACGTTTATTAGCCTATTTGAATCTTCCCTATTTTTCAAAAGAAAGTGCATTTAAGCAAGAGCTTTTAGGGGTTGTTGTGGCGGTAATTAATATTTATGCATTGTTAATTATACTAAGCATTGTTATTGCTTTTTATATGTCGAGCAGAATTACAGAGCCCTTGCGGTTGCTTCAACAGAGGATTAGCAAAATTGATTTGCGCAAAGAAAACGAACGAATTGAATATCAAGGGAAGGATGAAATTGCGGAACTTGTTTATGAGTATAACCGGATGTTGGAAGAATTGGATAACAGCACCCAAATGCTGGCAAAATCGGAACGGGAATCGGCCTGGCGCGAAATGGCTCAGCAAATAGCCCATGAAATTAAAAATCCGTTAACTCCCATGAAGCTTAATATTCAGCTTTTAGAACTTTCATGGAAGAATAACGATTCCGATTTTAATGATCGATTTAACCGTTTTGCTGGAAACCTGATTGAACAAATTGACAGCCTATCATCCATTGCCTCTGCTTTTTCGCAATTTGCACAAATGCCAAAAGCCCGTTCTGAAAAAGTGAACCTCAACGAGCGAATTTTACAAAGTGCCCATCTTTTTAAAGAATGCTCTTTTGCTCAAGTAACATGCAATTTTAATGAAGAAGAAGCTATTTATGTAAATGCCGATAATGAACGTATGCTTCAGGTATTTAACAATCTGATTAAAAACGCCATTCAATCCATTCCAAAAAATGAGCAGGGGCAAATTTCAATACAACTTATTACATCAGAACAAAGCGTAGTTGTTGAAATAAAGGATAATGGAGCAGGAATTGCCCCCGAAATGGCAAATAAACTTTTTCAGCCTAATTTTACCACTAAAAGCAGTGGTACCGGATTGGGGCTGGCCATTGTGAAAAATATTGTAGAAGAATTTGGTGGAGCCATTTGGTTCCAGTCGGAATTAAACAAGGGAACTTCATTCTTTGTGTCGTTGCCTTTGTTTATAGATGAGATTTGATTCGTGCCGGATTAAGTACTATTTCCTTACAGTTAAAGAATTCCTTCGTCAGCAAAACTATAATATTTGGTGTCACCAATAATTATATGGTCAAGTGTGGCAATATCCATTAATAATCCGGCATTTTTTATTTTTTCGGTTATTTTAAGGTCGTTATCACTCGGTTGAACATTCCCCGATGGATGGTTATGCACCAAAATAAGTCCGCTGGCAAGCTTTTCAATGGCATATTTTAGTATTATCTTAACATCTATCACAGTTCCACTGGTGCCTCCCAAGCTAATTTTCTCCTTATCTTTAATCTGATTCGAGCGACTTAAATAAAGCACCCAAAACTCTTCATGGGGCAAATCGCCCAAAAGGGGTTGAAATAATTCAAATACGACGTTGCTACTAGTTACTTTTTTTTGCTCTATCTCATCAGGTTTGCGGCGTTTGCCGATTTCCAATGCAGCAATTATTGAAATTGCTTTCGCTTCGCCAATGCCCGAAATTTTTTTTAAATCGGTAACGTTCTTTTTTCCTAATAAGTGTAGGTTATTATCGGCACTGGCTAAAATATTTTTTGCTAAATCAACGGCCGAAAGATTTTTAGTGCCAGTAGCTAACAATATGGCAATCAATTCAGCATCCGATAAGGCGGAAATACCTTTTTTTAAAAACTTCTCGCGAGGCCTATCTTCGGCAGCCCATTGCTTTATTGTCAGATTTTGGTATTCTTTCATGGGTTTTTAGCTTTAAAGTAAATCTACAAAAACTTGCATAAGTTGGCACCATGGAAACTTGAAAAATACTAATTTGCTTTTGTATGCATGAGGTATAAATGAAAAAACCCTGAACGGCTATGCTCAGGGTTTAAAAAATATTTTAGTAAAAATTACAATCCGCTAATGTGAACGGCCAAACCTGATTTAAGATTAGCTGCTTTATTCTTATGAATTATATTTGTTTTAACCAATTTATCAAGCATTGAGGTTACTTTAGGTAATAGTGCTTCTGCTTCAGCTTTTGTAGTGATAGCTCGTATGTCTCTCACGGCATTACGTGCGGTTTTAGCAACATATTTATTGCGCAACCGGTGCTCTTCGTTCTGACGTATCCTTTTTTTTGATGATAGATGATTTGCCATTTTTTTAATTCTAAAGTGTATTATTTGTACTCCGTAGGGGAATCGAACCCCTGCTACCAGGATGAAAACCTGGCGTCCTAACCCCTAGACGAACGGAGCGTTTGTTTTCGGACTGCAAAAGTAATTAAATATTTAATTTTCCAAAAAAATAATCAAGAAAAATTAAAAAATTTCTTTCCAGTCACTAAAAAGAACGATTTAGATTACTTTCTAAATTTTGCGAGGCAAACTTACTATTAAAATTTGGATTCAACAAGCGTTGAATTTTTTTTTAACATCATAAAATGAAACCTATCATTTAATTGATTATTATTTCTATCTCTGGCCTTCTTAACTATTTGTTATTGTGAGGTTTAATTCTTTGCTGCCAATTGATTATTTTCTTTTTTTTTTCATGATTAGATCACATCAAAAAATCAAATTCGCGATAAATTCAATAATAAAAAGCATTTGAAATTAATGATTCTCTAAAAATAAGTACTATATTTGCAGCCGCTAAAATAATTAGTAACAATTAAAATTTAAATTATGCCTTTAAGAATCCGATTAGCACGTCATGGTAGAAAGCGTAATGCTTATTACCATATTGTTGCAGCCGATAGCAGGGCACCACGCGATGGTAAGTTCATAGAAAGATTGGGAAATTACAACCCAAACACTAATCCTGCTACTATTGAACTTAACTTCGAACGGGCATTGTATTGGCTTCAAAATGGTGCTCAGCCATCTGACACCACCAGAGCAATTTTATCGTACAAAGGAGTACTGATGAAAAAACACCTTTTAGACGGGGTGAAAAAAGGAGCTTTTGACGAAAATGCTGCTGAAGAAAAATTCAGCAAATGGTTGGTTGAAAACTCAAACAAAATTCAAGCAAAAGTTGATAAGTTAAAATCTGACAAACACAGTACGGATAAAACAAAGTTAGCTGCAGAGAAAAAGGTGAGCACCGACCGTGCACAAGCTATTGCTGAAAAGAATGCTGAAGCTGCCAAAGCTGCTGCCAAGGCTACAAGTAAAGCTGACGAACCTGAGGTTGAAGCTGAAGTTGAAACAGAAATTGGAGCAGAGAACGAAGCACCTATTGAGGAAAAAACAGAAGAATAAAACTATTGCATGCAAAAAGAGGATTGCTTGCTGGTAGGAACTTTAGTTAAAGTCCATGGAATTCATGGCGAAGTAGTTCTTGACACAAACAATCCTGACATCATAGAAAACATTGAGGAATCAGCATTTCTTGAAATAGAAGGATTGCTGGTTCCTTTTTTTATTGACGACTGGGTAGCTATCAGCATTGAACGGTTTCGGATTAAATTCCTCTGGATAGATGCCGAAGTGGCTGCAAAAAAAATTGTTGGCTCCACGTTATATGTCCCACTTAAAGGACTTGAATACGAAGAATCTGATTTTACCTCAAAACCTCATCTCCTTATTGGTTTTAACGCTATTGATTCAACTCAAGGAGAATTGGGCGAAATAATCGATATTATTGATAACCCCACCAACCCCCTGATAGTGATTTTGAAGGGGAAAAAAGAATTGTTGGTACCCATGCACATCGATTTTATAAAAGAGGTTCAAGCACCCCGAAAAACCATCATCCTCAATCTTCCCGAAGGACTTGTTGATTTGTACGAATAAGATGCATAGAAAACCTATGAGGATTTCATATCTAGATTATTGTTGGTTCGAAATTGCTATTCACCACTTATAAATTAGCTAAGTTGCTATTAAAACCTCGTAGGAAGTTTGGAAAATTGGAATAATGGAAGAAAATTGGAAATTAATTCATTTATTAAGCTCGAATATATCCAGTTTTCCATCTTTCCATTTTAAAATGTTGAGCTATTATTGCATTTTGGATTATATCGAACTGACGTTAGATTAATACAATGTAAGTTTTTATTTCACCAACGGTTTATCTAATTGCTCGTAAATGGAGTTTTGGCTGATAAATTCAGGGATAATCCGTTTCATATGGTTCACAATCTGCAAATGGTCGGGATCTTTTAACAAATCAATTAATTCCTGGATCTGCACCTTTACTTCTTCGTAAGGGTAATTCCTCACTTTGGCAATCATAATTTGTGAATGATGGGTTGGAAGGGTATTCTCTTTGTCGGCCAATAATTCCTCGTAAAGCTTTTCACCAGGGCGCAAACCAGTAAAGCTTATTTGAATGTCTTTTCCCAATTGAAGGCCTGATAGTTTTATCATCTTTTTTGCCAGATCCACAATCTTCACTGATTTTCCCATATCAAAAATGAATATTTCGCCACCGGTACCCATCGTTCCGGCTTCCAATACCAACTGACATGCTTCCGGAATGGTCATGAAATAACGGGTTATTTGCGGATGTGTTACGGTAATTGGGCCACCTTCTTCAATTTGTTTTCGGAACCTAGGTATCACACTTCCATTGGAACCCAATACGTTTCCAAATCGGGTGGTGATAAAAGCAGTTTTGGTGGTTTTGTTTAAGGACTGAATGTATATCTCGGCTAACCGTTTTGAAGCCCCCATTACATTGGTTGGGTTTACGGCTTTATCGGTTGAAACCATCACAAATTTTTTGACTCCATATTTAACGGAAATGTCGGCAATGGTACGGGTGCCAAAAACATTGGTTTTTATTGATTCAGCCGGATTGATTTCCATCATGGGAACATGCTTATAAGCTGCTGCATGGAAAACTATTTCAGGGGTAAACTTTTTGAAAATCTCCTCTACTCTAACTGGATCCGCAATATCACCAATTACGGCTTGAAAGTTAAAACACTGTTTTTGTTCCCGAAGTTCCATTTCAATATCGTACAATGGGGTTTCTGCTTGATCAAACAAGATAAGGTTTTTGGGTTCAAACCTTATTAATTGCCGAACCATTTCACTGCCAATGGATCCAGCGGCGCCTGTAATCAGCACCACTTTATTTTTAATCTGAACTTCAATATTTGCGATATCCAAAATTATGGGAGCCCGTTCCAATAATTCCTCAATTTTTATTTGCCTGATCTGCTTTGAACTCAATTCACCGTTAATCCAACTGTCAACACTTGGAACTGATAGAACGCTGACATTGTTGTTCAAACACAATTCAATTAAGCTTGTTTTTTCTTCAATTGAATTGAATGGTTTGGCAAGTATCATATATTGAACATCTTCAGCTGAAATAATTGATTCGATAGTTGAAATGGGGTAAATATTTGTTCCACCTAACTGCTTTTGACTTCGTTTTGAAACATCATCAAAAAAAGCCACTACTTTGTAGCGCGAGGCCGTGTCTTGTTCCAATGTTTGTTTTGCTACCAAAGCAGCTGGGCTGGTACCATAAATCACTGCTTTTTTCAATTGCATGGATGATGTTTGTAACTCATAAAATATAGATTTCGCCAACCACCGAAGCGAAGTCATGAAAAATACAGTAGTTAAAAAGTCGATAATGACTATTGAAAGCGGTACAATGAAAGCTTGAGTTATATACAAATAACTAACAAAATTACTTAGAACTATAAAAAGGCTTCCAAAGAATATTGTGATAAAAATACGCTGTGAATCTTTCAATCCGGTATATCTGACTATTCCAGCGTAAGTTTTCCCAAATAAAAAACTTACAATACGTATAAGGGTAACAAAGGGAATTATAAAGAAGAGTGAGGCTACATTAGTTTCCGGTATTTGAAAATTAAAGCGAAGCAAGTATGCTATGCTAATGCTGGCAACAGATATTAAAACATCAATTGAGAAAACAATCCAACGTGGGGTGTATTTTTTGCTAAAGATCATGATTCTTGATAAATATTCACAATGAAATAAGGTGTACAAATATATATTAAATCAATAAGTTACTATGAATTTAATTTACTATTTGCAACTAAATAAAAAAATAAAAGCCCAATATCTATGGGCTTTAAATTTTGAAAAGAAAAGTTACTATGCTGGTGAAATCGCCTCTACTGGGCAAACTTCTGCACAAGTACCGCAATCGGTACAAGTATTTGCGTCAATTACATAGATGTCACCTTCAGAGATAGCTTCTACAGGACATTCAGCGATACAAGTCCCACAAGCTATGCAGTCTTCAGAAATTTTATAAGCCATATCAAAAAATTTTGATTATTAATAATGCCACAAATTTATACTTATCGATGAATATAATGATACCATTTGACACTTTTTTTTTCTATTTAAAAGCAGTCTAAATGGTATTATTCAATTTTTGAGGTAAATCAGCTAAAAGTGTTATTCCTCCTGTTACTTTCTGATTTAAGTTAACATGAATTTTTGATCCAACAGGCAACAAAACATCAACTCGCGAACCAAAACGTATAAAACCGAGTTGATTGCCTTCCTTTATTTTTTGTTCTGGTTTAGCATAGGTTATAATCCGCCGAGCCACGGCTCCTGCAATTTGTTTCACCAACACTTTTCCAGCATTTTCTGTTTCAATAATAACTACTGATCGTTCATTTTCATGGGATGATATGAACATTCCAGACAGACATGAAAATTGAAATTTGGATTCTTTTTTCTTTAATAAATTCTGTTTCTTCCATCTCTTCAATTACAACAATAGTTCCGTCGGCAGGCGAAATTACTTGATTTTTATTGAATTGAATGGTTCGATTTGGATAGCGAAAAAATCGAAGAATAAATATGAGTAGCGCAAGAAAAATGAATCCTGAGATATAGATTATTGCATTAGATGCGGTATATATGAAGATAACCATAATAAAAGTGAACAATAAAATGGCAACAATAATTACGCTAAAACCAGCTTTGTGTATTCTCATAAGAGTTTTAATTTAACTTACAAAATTAATTATCGAACAAAAAAATACAAATATGTAAAAATAACAGGAATTACAAATAGCAAACTATCAAAACGATCTAAAATTCCACCATGCCCCGGCAAAATATTGCCTGAATCCTTAATGGAAAGACTGCGTTTAAACATTGATTCTACTAAATCACCCAAGGTACCGAAAAATACAATTATTAAAGCAATGATACTCCATACTTTTAAAGGAAAAATGTCGAAATACATTGCTAGAAAAAAGGCTCCTGCTACTGATACTAAAAGTCCACCGAAAAATCCCTCCCATGTTTTTTTTGGAGAAATACGCTCGAACAGCTTATGTTTTCCAAACGTAATTCCAAAAATATAAGCTCCAGTATCCGCCAACCAAATTAAAATAAAAACACCTAAAATAATTTTTCCATTGTATGCTCCATTCAAAAAGGAAATGTGGTTTAACAGGGTTAATGGAATTGAAATGTAAAAAATACCTAAAAAAGTAGTGGCAATATTTAAAAGTGGATGTTTTTTATTTCGATATAATTCAAAAATAAATATAAAGGAAAAGAGTGGAATTATTAATAAAGAAAGATAAAAGCCCCAATCAATTAGTTGCCAAAAATACCCTGATGCAAAGATTAAACCACCCAAAATACTACCGTAATACTTTTGTGGAATTGAGTGACTTTTACTCGATAAAATATAAAATTCGCGTAATGCAAGAATTTCAATTATTAGGAATAGTGCAGCAAATGAATGGTAATTGAAGAGGATAGAAACTACGAGGACAAACACGAATAAAAATCCTGTAATGCTGCGCTGCCAAAAATTACTCATAGTTATAGGTCCTTTATTAAAAATTTAGCCCGAATAACATCTTCGGGCTTTACATAAACTTCAATATCACCAATTAAATAAAAAGAATCCTGTTTGTTCATAACTATCACTTCAATATCATTATCTTCAAGTATAGCTTTTGCCATTTCTGCCATATATAGCTTTCCTGTGTTGAAAATAATACTCCAATTGGATTCCATTTGGGCTTATTTCATTAGTTAGGATTTTCTTCCTTCTCAACTTTTGGTTTGGCTTCAATTTCAGTCATTGGAGCTGTTCTATTCAAACTTTCATCCTCAGAATGAGGTGTTTTCCCATTAGGACGAGGTCCAAGAATACGTTCCAAATCTTCTGAAAACAGTACCTCTTTTTCTAAAAGTAATTCACCCAACGCATTATGCTGTACTTCTAACTTTTTGAGTAACTCTTTGGCTCTGATATAAGCTTTATCAATGATACTTTTTGTTTCTTCATCAATAGCTTTGGCAGTTTCTTCGCTGTATGGTTTACCAAATGAATATTCATTTTGACCCGATGAATCGTAGAAACTAACATTTCCAATCCGCTCGCTCATCCCAAAGTAGGATACCATAGCATACGCTTGCTTTGTTACCTTTTCAAGATCGTTTAAAGCCCCCGTAGAAATTTTACCAAAGAATAATTCTTCTGCCGCACGTCCACCTAAAATGGCACACATTTCATCCAGCATTTGTTCTTTGGTAGTAAGCTGACGTTCTTCAGGCAAATACCAGGCAGCACCTAACGCTTGGCCTCGAGGAACAATAGTCACTTTAATGAGTGGATTGGCATGTTCCAAAATCCAGCTAACAGTAGCATGTCCGGCTTCGTGGTAAGCAATAGTTTTTTTCTCTTCAAAAGAGATGATTTTATTTTTCTTTTCCAGCCCGCCAACAATTCGGTCAATAGCATCTAAAAAATCTTGTTTTTCAACTAATTGTTTTTCTTTACGCGCGGCAATTAATGCAGCTTCGTTAGTAACATTGGCAATATCGGCGCCGCTGAATCCAGGAGTTTGTTTAGCAAGAAATTCCGGATGAACATCGGTTCCTAATTTTTGAAGCGGACGAAGATGAACTTTAAATATATCTTTCCGTTCGTTCAAGTCTGGTAATTCAACATGTATTTGACGGTCAAAACGACCGGCTCTTAGCAATGCACGATCAAGAATATCAGCACGGTTCGTGGCAGCTAAAATGATTACACCGCTATTAGTCCCAAATCCATCCATTTCAGTTAATAACTGGTTCAACGTATTTTCCCGTTCATCGTTGGCTCCCCAATTTGGATTTTTGCCACGGGCACGTCCAATAGCGTCAATTTCGTCAATAAAAATTATACAAGGCGCCTTTTCTTTAGCTTGTTTAAAAAGGTCGCGCACCCTTGATGCCCCAACACCTACAAACATTTCAACAAAATCAGACCCCGACATAGAAAAGAAGGGTACATGGGCTTCACCAGCTACAGCTTTAGCTAGCAAGGTTTTTCCTGTTCCCGGAGGTCCTACTAACAGAGCACCTTTAGGAATTTTTCCGCCCAATTGAGTATATTTTATTGGGTTTTTCAAAAAGTCAACAATTTCCATTATCTCAACTTTGGCTTCTTCTAAGCCGGCTACATCTTTAAAGTCAACCTTTACTTCAGCGGTTTCTTTGTCGAATATTTTAGCTCGTGATTTTCCAATATTGAATAATTGACCTCCGGCACCGTTTGGACCAGCCATTCGGCGGAAAATGAACAACCATACGCCAATTAAAAGTAACGGGAAAATCAGCCAATTGATGATGGTATCAAAGTGATTGTTGCGCTCTACAAAACTAACATCTACTTTTTGGTCGTATGTAAAGTCTTGCTGGGCTTCTTCAATACGCTTTTCAAAAGCCTCAACCGATCCTATGGTAAAAAAATACTGTGGACCTTGCTTTGAAAGGGTGTTCTTTTTTGCAGTGTTAAGATCACTGTATATCTCTTTATTTAATCGCTCTGGTTTAATGAAAATTTCAGCCCGTTTGTTATTTACCACTTCAATTTTCAGTACGTCACCTGCTTTCAGCATTTCTTTCTCAAATTTATTCCACATGACCTCTTTTGGTCCGGAATCTGTTTGAAAAAAGAAAACGCCAAGCAGTGAAATTGCAATTAGCCCGTAAACCCAGGCGATGTTAAATTTCGGTTTTTTATCGTTACTTTTCTGATCAGTTGCTGGTTTTTGCACCAGTCCTGAATCTTTTTTGTCTTGAATGTTCTCGCTCATTGAGTAGTTTGTATTATTCTTCTTTAATTAATTCAGTATTTGCATCAGCCCATAAATCTTCCAAATTGTAAAACTTCCGGAAGGGTTCTTGAAAAACGTGAACTACCACATCGCCGTAATCTAATAATACCCATTGTGAATTCTCAGATCCTTCTTTGTGAAGCACGTGTTCTTTTAGTTCGGTTCTTGCTTGTCGCTCGATATTATTTGCAATGGCATCAACTTGAATGTTGGAATCGCCATGACATATAACAAAAAAATCAGCTACCGATTGTTGCAATTCGGTCAAACCTAAAACAATTATCTCTTTACCCTTTTTTTCCTTAATTGCTTCAACCACTGTATTTTTTAAATTAGTGGTATCGGTTGTTCCCGTCATTGTTAATTTTTGCTTCAAAGGTAATCAATTTTATTTTCCATTTTTATTCAAAGCAAGGAACCTTGCAAATTCAATGCCTACTTTTTTTTATCATTTAACAAGGATATATTGGAATTGTTGATATGCCAATGTTGCGGATTAATAATTTTATTTTGTTTAAAGAGGAAAATTTGGCAGTTTGGTTGCTTTGTAAATAGTATTTATTGAAAAGTATATTTCAATGTAACTTAGTAATAGTATCTTCGACAAATATACTGCAAAAGACAATCGGTGAATAGCGACGACGCAATACAAAAGATAAAAGAATTTCAGCCTTTGATTCGTAAGGTTTGTTTGATGTATGCTCAAAATAGAGCCGAATCGGATGATATGTTTCAGGAAATTTGTATTCAGGCTTGGCGTGCTTACCCTCAATTTAAGGGAGAATCGAAATTTTCCACTTGGTTGTACCGGGTTTCAATAAATACAGCTATTTCTTGGATACGTAAAGAAAAAAAATATAGGCTTTGGGATAGAGATCCTTACATCGGGCCATAAAAAAACTGAACGATATTGATAGGTCTTTGGTACTTATGTATTTGGAAGAAGTGGCTTATGCTGAAATTTCTGAAATTTTGGGTCTTACTGTAAATAACATAAAGGTAAAAATGAACCGGGTTAAAAAACGGTTAAAAAAGTTAATGGAAAATGATGGATGAATTAAATGAATTAAAACATGCCTGGAAAACAATAGCGGATTCACGCAATGGTTGTGAATATTCATTGATTGAGATCAAAAAGATTGTGAAAGGCCGCTCGAACAACGAGCTACTGAAAATTAGGAGGAAAATAATTTTTGAATGGTCGATAGCTTTATTGTTATCACTCAGTTTGGTTTTGTTTATTTATTTTTTTAATCCCAACGATACCTATCTGGCCGTTTTGTTAGTTTCAATTATCTTGGCAATTAGCTTTGTGCCCTATATTAAAGTATTAAGGCTCAAGTTTTCGAGCCATCCCGATTTAAAAACCTATCTTACTGAATTCATTCATCGATTTGAGCGATTGATAAAACAATACATACAAATGGCAGCCCTATTAATGCCTATTGCTGGCGTTGGCGGATTTTTGTTAGGAATACGCAGTACCGCCCTCCAAATTAATTGGAATGGTTTGTTTCAGTTTAAAAATCTGATAATTGCATTCTTGATTGTAGTTTTAGTTTCATTATTAGGTTATTGGTTGCAAAGGCGCTATTTTAAATGGGTTTACGGTAAAAACATTCAACGCTTGCGCGATTGCCTGAATGATTTAGAAGAGGTGGATACTACTGAAGATTAAGAAAATACTTTTTACGCCATTCTTATGGTAAGTAGCTGCCATTAAAATAACCGTCCGATTTATATTAATTATCAGTGTTGTTTTAAACTCGTGTTACTTTTCCAAACTTATCAACAACTCCCATTTTTTCCTTTCGAATCCATTAATTTTACAAATTAATGGATTGGTAAAAGCTATTGTGATTAAAAGTCTAATAGCTATTTTCTAATCTCTGACATATAATCTCTAACATCTGGTTTTCATGTTTTTAGTTTTTGATACCGAAACCACTGGGTTACCCAAAAAGTGGAAAGCACCTTTGAATGATTTTGAGAATTGGCCACGGATGGTTCAATTGGCATGGCAATGTCACGACAGCAAAGGGAAATTCCTTTTTGCCAAAAACCATGTGATAAAACCTGAAGGTTATATTATCCCAAACGAAGTAATTGTTATTCATGGAATAAGCAATGAAATTGCCATTGAAAAAGGAATTCCCCTAAAAGACGCATTAGCTGATTTTATTGAGGATGTAAAAAATGCGAAATTCATTATTGGTCACAACATAGAATTTGATATAAGCATTGTAGGTTGCGAATTGCTCCGTAGCGGAATGCCCGAAATATTAACTAAGACTCCGCAACTTTGTACTAAAGAGGAAAGCACCGAATTTTGTGCCATCATGAAAAATGGCAAACCCAAATGGCCAACGCTAACCGAATTGCATACTAAATTGTTTGGGATTCCTTTTATTGAAGCCCACAATGCGGCAGCTGATGTGGAAGCAACTACCCGATGCTTTTTGGAATTAGTTAGGGTTGGTGGAATTAGCGCCCATCGTTTACAATGGACCAACGCGGAATTGGCGGAATTCAAAAAATATAATCCAAAGGTGATTGAGCTGGCTGGAGTTAATTATGAGTCCTTCAAAACCAATGAATTTAAAAATATTTCAGTTTCCGATGAGGAACGGAAACAAACGGCAGCGCCTAAAAGAGTGGGCATGGTTCCTTTTGTCCATTTGCATGTTCATACTCAATATTCTATTCTTGATGGCGCAGCTACTACCATGCAACTGGCAAAAAAAGCCAAAGCTGATGGTATGGCCGCGGTTGCAATTACCGATCATGGAGGTATGTTTGGTGTGAAAGAATTTCACGTTAATTGCAAAAAGGTAGGAATTAAGCCTATCATAGGTATTGAGGTTTATGTTGCAACCAGAGGTTTGTTGCGGAAAGAAGATAAAAATGATGCATCTGGCGACCATCTGGTATTGCTGGTTAAGAATAAGATTGGCTATAAAAATTTGCTCAAATTAACTTCTGTATCACACAATGAAGGCTTCTATTACAAACCCAGGATTGATAAAGCATTGTTGGAAAAACATCACGAAGGATTGATTGCAACATCGGCTTGTTTAGGTGGCGAAGTGGCAGGACATATTATGCGTGGTAATTTTGAGAAGGCTGAAGAAACCATTCTTTGGTACAAAAATACATTTGGCGATGATTATTATTTGGAACTGATGCGCCACCAAAATAACGATCCCAGCCTGCGCACTGATGTGTGGGAAAATCAGGTTAAAGTGAATAAGGTGCTGCTTGACTTTGCCGAGAAACACCAAATAAAAGCCATTGCCACAAACGATGTCCATTTTGCGGAAGCCGACGACGCTGAGGCTCATGACTTATTAGTATGTTTAAGCACCGGCCGCGATTTTGATGACCAAACACGCATGCGTTATACCCGGCAGGAATGGATTAAAACCACTGCCGAAATGAATAAACTGTTCGCTGATATACCTGAAGTATTAGAGAATACAATCGAAATTGCCAACAAAGTAGAAGCATTTGAGTTGGATTCAGCACCCATAATGCCTAAATTTGATATACCTGCTGAATTTGGAAAATTTGCCGACTACGAAGCCAAATATAGTGAAGCCGATATGGTTCAAGAGTTTGGTGACAAAGCATTTGAGCGCATTGGTGGATTTGAAAAGGTGCTACAGATTAAATTTGAAGCAGATTATTTGAGGCATCTTACCTACCATGGTGCCGAGAAAAAGTATGGTGCAGAGCTAAGTGATGCACTAAAAGAACGCATTGACTTTGAATTGGATACCATAAAAGTTATGGGTTTTCCAGGATACTTCCTTATTGTACAGGATTTTATTAACGCAGCCCGTGCCATGGATGTTATTGTGGGGCCGGGGCGTGGTTCGGCAGCAGGTGCTGTGGTTTCATATTGTGTTGGGATAACCAATGTTGATCCGTTAAAATACGACTTGCTTTTTGAACGGTTCTTGAATCCTGACCGTATTTCAATGCCTGACGTGGATATTGACTTTGATGACGATGGTCGGCAAAAAGTGCTCGATTGGGTTACCGATAAATACGGAGCTGATAAAGTAGCTCATATATGTACTTTTGGAACCATGGCCACCAAATCGAGTATTAAAGATGTGGCCCGGGTTTTAAAATTGCCGTTGGAAGAAGCCAATCGTTTAGCCAAGATGGTACCTGAAGCTCCTAAAATGAATTTTGAAAAGGCTTACAAAGAAAACCCAGAACTGGCAAAAGAGAAAAAGTCAAGCGACCCATTGATTGTAAAAACATTGCTCAATGCTGAAAAACTGGAAGGTTCGGTAAGGCAGACGGGTGTTCATGCATGTGGTATCCTTATCGGACGTGATCCGCTTGAAGAGCACATTCCTGTGATGCCAACCAAAGGTGAAAAGCTCTTGACAACGCAATACGATGGGCATTATGTGGAGGAACTAGGACTTTTAAAAATGGACTTTTTGGGATTGAAAACCCTATCCATTATTAAAGATACCTTGGAAAATATAAAATTATCGAAAGGTGTTTTAATTGATATTGAACAAATATCGTTTGAAGACGAAAAAACCTACCAACTTTTTAGTAATGGCGAAACCTCAGCCATTTTTCAGTTTGAAAGTCCCGGAATGAAAAAGCACCTTCAAAACCTGAAACCTGACCGTTTTGAGGATTTGGTAGCCATGAATGCTCTTTACCGTCCGGGGCCAATGGAGTACATTCCTTCTTTTATTAATCGAAAGCACGGGCGTGAAGTGGTTGTTTACGACCATCCAATCATGGAAACTTATTTGAAAGATACCTACGGAATTACCGTTTATCAGGAGCAAGTAATGCTTTTGTCGCGGGCCTTGGGTGGGTTTACCCGTGGCGATTCCGATACACTGCGCAAGGCAATGGGTAAAAAGCTTATTGAGCAGATGAATAAGCTGAAGGAAAAATTTCAAATAGGTTGCAAGGCAAATCCAGATTTTGTAGCAGGTGCCAAGGATAAGAAAAAAAGTATCGACGAACTGATTGATAAAATTTGGAAAGACTGGGAAGCTTTTGCTGAGTATGCCTTC
>JFJP01000003.1_pt1 | contig 34789 bp, 30 predicted proteins | sample 431651 | NCBI WGS metagenome assembly JFJP01 (sample SAMN02602958, study PRJNA72255) | Microbial mat metagenome, whole genome shotgun sequencing project. | biome: fresh water; feature: sink hole; material: water; isolation source: purple microbial (photo- and chemosynthetic) mats found in... | reverse complement strand
GGGGATCTTCCAGCCGCCGGTGATCTGGGTTTGGAGCAGGGCCGGTGGCAAATAGCCCGGAGACCACGGCGACTGGGGCGGCATGAGCAACCCCCGATGGGGTGAATGCTGGCAGGGCACCAGAAGCACGAAGGGAGTAGCGCTCCCGTGAACGAGAACGCCTTCGATGAAGGTGGTCAGGTAGACCGGACCTTCGGACATGGTTTACCTCCCGCCTGCTTTTTGGAGTTCCAGCATCATGCGATCTCGGGCTGCGATAACTTCAGCCACCATCTGGTCGGGGCTGAACTTCCGAACTTCTTTGGTGCGCCGGTCACGGAGTTCCACGATGCCATCTTTCAAACCCTTGGCGCCCACGGTCGCGCGCAGGGGGAAGCCCAACAGATCGGCATCCTTGAATTTGGCGCCGGGGCTCATGCCTTCACGTTCGTCGTGCAACACTTCGAAGCCAGCGGCTTCCAGGTCTTTCTCCAGTTTGGTGGCGACTTCGTTCACCTCGGCATTGGCGGGATCAAGGTTGAGCAGGTGAAGGTGATACGGTGCCACCGGCCAAGGCCAGATGATGCCGTCCGCATCGAAATTCTGTTCCACGACGGCGGCCACGGTGCGCGTGATGCCAATGCCGTAGCAGCCCATGACCATGGGCGACTCTTTGCCTTCCGAATCAAGGTAAGTGCAGCCCATAGACTTGGAATACTTGGTGCCCAGCTTGAAGACCTGACCAACTTCGATGCCGCGGAAGGCCTGGTAGTGGCCCTTGTTGCAGCGGGGGCATAAATCGCCTTCGGCGGCCATACGAATATCGGCGAAGGTGCAGCCTGGCAGGTCGCGAGCGGGGTCCAGACCGAAGTGGTGGTAGTCCGTTTTGTTCGCGCCGCAAGTGAGGTTGACCGCACCTTGGAGGCTGCGATCCACGAGCATTACTATATTTTTTAGCCCCACGGGGCCCATGAAACCGGACTTGGCGCCCGTTAACACTTCGGCTTCTTCGATGGGCAAGAGCTCCATGTCCATGGCGCCCACATGATTCTTTACCTTGACGGTATTTACCTCATGATCGCCTCGCAGGGTGGCGCCCACGAGCTTGGTGGATTCATCGGCGAAGGTTGCGCGGTACAGGAAAAACTTGCTGGTCTGCGTGAGTGGCATGCCATTGTGCTCGGCATCTTTCATCCCAGCGGCCTGCTCCACTTGGCCGATGACGCCCGGCGTGCAGAAATGCGCGGGCTTCAGCGCGAAGGCGGCGCCGTGATCCCCAGCGGGAAGGTGCGGTGCTTCGGTCTTTTCGATGTTGGAAGTGTATTCACAGGCATCGCAGCTCAGGATGGCGTCCTCGCCACTGCCGGCGAGCACATGGAACTCGTGGGTGAAACTGCCGCCAATGGCACCACTGTCGGCTTCCACGGGGCGAAACTTTACGCCCAGGCGCCCAAAGATGCGCTTGTAGGCGTTGAACATCACCCAGTACTCGCGGTCGGCATCGGCGTCATCTACGTGAAAGGAGTAGCCATCCTTCATGGTGAACTCGCGGCCGCGCATGAGGCCGAAGCGGGGGCGAATCTCGTCGCGGAACTTGCCCTGGATCTGGAAGAGGTTCATGGGCAGCTGCTTGTAGCTGCGCACATTGCGTCGCACGATGTCGGTGATGACTTCTTCGTGCGTGGGGCCAAGGCAGAAATCCCCGCCCTTGCGATCTTTGAATCGGAGCAGTTCCTTGCCATAGAAGGACCAGCGGCCGCTTTCCTGCCAGAGCTCGGCGGGCTGGACGGTGGGCATCAAGAGTTCCTGACAGCCGTCCTTCTCCAGTTCTTCGCGAACGATCTGTTCGAATTTCTTGATGCTTCGGAAGGCCAAGGGCAGGTAATCGTAGATACCGGCGGCCAACTTCATGATCATGCCCGCCCGCATCATGAGCTGCTGGCTCACAACATCGGCGTCCTTGGGTGTTTCGCGTAGAGTTTGGATCAATAACTTGGATTGCTTCATTTGGGATTCTCTTTCGGAGGGTGCACCACGGAGGCACGGAGGACACGGAGAAAAACGCGGATATTACAGGTGTTTTCTTTCTCTGTGCTCTCCGTGGCTCCGTGGTTATTTTTTAGTTCAACAAGGCTTGGACGATCTGACTGGCGGCCTTGCCATCGTAGGAAGTGCCATGGGCGGCTTGGAGGCCCTTCATGACCATGCCCATATCTTTCTTGGATTGGGCACCGGTTTCGGCGATGACGGCCTTGATTGCGGCTTCGAGCTGGACTCCCTCCAGCATGGCGGGAAGGTACGCTTTTAGAATTTCGATTTCCGTTTGTTCAGTGGCGGCTCGTTCGGTTTGTCCGACCTTCGTGAACTGCTCCACGCTATCTTCCCTGGATTTTACTAGTCGTTTGAAGACGGCAACGGCTTCTGTATCGCTCAGGACGCCCTGGGGGCTTAGTCCCTTGGCCACGGCTTCATTCCGGTAGGCACTGAGGGCCGAGCGGAGGACGTTGGTCAGGGCTCCGTTCTTGGCGAGCATGGCGGCTTTTAGGTCGGCTTGCAGGCGTTCGAGCATGGTTCACCTTCCTTTCGATGCAAACCTTTATCCTGACGCTGATTCCCTCAGCCTTCAATCTTTGCGAAAACTAATCAACCTTTGAAATGGCCCGATACCATAGAAGATTGTCATTCCGAGGCCCCCATGAACGTAGCCTTCATCAATCCCTTTATTGAATCCACCCTGCGAAGCCTGGACATGATGGCGGGCATTCAGGCGGAAAAAATTGGGCTGGAAGCCAAGGAAGACTTGATCACCACCTACGACATCTCCTCGATTATTGGCATTACTGGCGAGACCTCGGGCTCCATCATCATTTCCGTTCCTGAAGGCCTAGCCTGCAAGATCGCATCAAACATGCTGATGGAAGAGATCACCAGCATGAACAAGTCGGTGGAAGATGCCATCGGCGAGATTGGCAATATCGTGGTGGGTGATGCACGGCGCTCCCTCATCCAGGATGGCTATTCCCTAAGCATCTCGGTCCCAACGGTGGTGGTGGGCTCGGGCCACAAGATCAGCCGGTCCTCTTCCGTGCCTTGCATCGGTATTCCCTTCCACACTCCCTTCGGTGATTTCGAAGTGAACGTTGGGTTGCAGGAGGGCTAAGGCTTCCTTTGGTTGCCATCAAGAAAGAAAGAGGCGCCCATCCGGGCGCCTCTTTAGCTTTCCTGAACGGTAAACTAGGCTTCTTCGAACTGAATGACTTCCACGGGACAGCCGGAGGCGGCGGCCTTGACGGCGTCGGCCAAGGACGTTTGAAACTCTCCCTTCAGGGGTGACTTCTCGTCACGGTTCTCGGACTCAATGCCGTCCTCCCGCACATCGGCCTTGATCATGCAGGTATTGTCGGTCACCAAAAAAACGTCGGGGCACTCGGCGTCGCAGGCGTTGCACATGATGCAGCCTTCTTCGATCCAAACACTCTTAATGGCCATTGAGTCTCCTTTGAAATCGCGACCCAGGCGGGGCGAATTGCCAAGGCTATCACCCGACCTCGCTGACTCCAAGTTCGGATTCTGGCTTAGCATCAGGAACTGCCGTGGGATTGAAGCAACTCTTGCACCTTGGCTACGAGATCCTGCGGAGTGACTGGTTTAAACAGGACGTTTACATTCTCTTCCTGGGAGCGCAGGTTCTCGACATCACTGGCCCGATGAGCTGTCACTAGCAAAATCGGGAGTTCCCTCAGGGCCGCTGAACCGGAACCTCGCAGGGTTCGCAGGAGGGCATCGCCCCGAAAATTGGGCATCAACAAATCCAGAAGCAAGGCATCGGGATTGGCCTGTTCCAGAATTTTCACTACGTTGGTCAAGTTGTCCGGAAGGATCTCCAGGGGCTTGAAACCGTTTCGCTGCAGGCATTTCATATGGAAGAGTCGGCTGAGGTGGCTGTCGTCCAGTACCGCGACTACGCCTTGGCAATCGAGAGACCAGCCGAGATCCACCTCAAGGTTTCCCTGCAGAAAGCATTCGACGCACTCTGCAAATTGCTGGGGAGCCACGGGCTTACTGAGGTAATGGATATTTCCCATGAATTGGAGAAAGCGGGCAAGCTTTCGATCTCCATGGGCGGTGAGGAGGAGGATCTTGAGATCCTTTAGATGGGTATCTTCGCGGCAGGCTCGAATTAGGGTCATTCCGGGGCAGCCCGGCATTACCAAATCTGTCACCAGCAGATCGGGCGGATTATCGTGCAATACACCCAACACCGCCAACAAACAGGTCGGGTCGAGCTCTTGGACATCATGCCCGCTCTGTTTTAGACAGGCCAAGGAGAACAGCCTTGAGCTGGGGTTGTCGTCCACAACTACGATTCGGGCCATCTTATTCCCTTACATTCCTGGATATCCCATCGGTCGCCAAGCGAGAGGAGGTGAGATCTGGGTCCAATCCCCGGGTGTGTCAGGGGAATCCGGACATGCGTAAAGTTATGGGAAACTAGGCTGGTGAGAATCTCCGAATCCGAAATCATCCGCCACATTCGGGAAACGTTCCCGGGCGGAGAAGCCCTGACCGATGATTGCGGCGCCGTGCCCCAGGTGCCGCCGGGGTGTCAACTGCTCGTGACCACGGATCTAATGGAATCGGAGCAGCATTTTCGCCTGGATTGGCATCCGCCCGAAATGCTGGGCCGCAAACTTTTGATGGCCAACCTTTCAGACCTGGATGCCAGCGGTGCCTTGCCTCTGGGGTTCACCTTGACGTTAGCCTTGGGTCCAGAATTGGAGGCGGATTGGCTGGTGGCCTTCCTGGACGGGCTCGCGCAGGCGTCGATGGCTTGCCAGGTGCCTGTGATCGGTGGCGATACGGTCGGCCGACCTTCCGGGCTTGGGTTGGGTATCACGGCCTTTGGGGCGGCCAAGCGTTGGCTGAGCCGTTCGGAAATGCGACCCGGAGACCGGGTCTTCGTGGATCAGCCGCTGGGGCGAAGCCTGCGCGGGCTGCGCAAACTTCAGGCCGGACAGCGGTGGGATGCCTTGAATCCGGACGAAGATCTGGCGGCCCATCTCGACCCGCGGCCGAACCTGGGCCTGGGGCCACGGTTGGCGGAAATCGCCGAGGTGCATGCCTGCATGGATCTCTCCGACGGCCTGAGCAAGGATCTGCGGGTATTGGCCGAGGCCTCTGGTTGCAGCGTGGTTCTATCAAAGGGATTGGATCGTGATCAGATTTCGGGCGGCGAAGATTTTGCCCGGTGTTTTGCCTCCTGCCTTTCCCGCGAGGTATTGGAATTGCGGCTGGGCTTACCGCTGTTGGAGGTTGGGGAAGCGGTCAGTCGGCGGGAATGGCCGGTCCTCATCTATGATGGGGAAGCACTTAGTCCTCACCCAGACCAGAGTTTTGACCACTTCGCACGACGGACCGAATGACAGCAACGCCTGAAACACCCCAGACGACACCCTCTGCCACCGTCGTGAAGCCCGGCTTTTGGGCTGGACTTAAGCTGCATATCCTTCATCCAGAACTTACCCCGCATCAAGTTGCCCTTAGTTTTGGGCTAGGTTTTGCCATCTGCTGGAATCCCTTTCTGGGTCTCCATACCGCCCTGGTTTTGCTGTTTTGCCTGGTCTTTCGAAGGCTGCACCGTCCCTTAATGCTTATCGCCGCTTTCTTGAACAATCCTTGGACCATGGTGCCAATTGCCACCGCGAGTGCCTATGTGGGCAATCTGCTCTTGGGGCGTGGTCTAACGCTGGATCTTTCGAGCATTCATTGGCGGGAGATCGGTTGGCAGAGTTTTGCGACCCGAGGTGGCTTTGAAGCGATGTATCGGATGATGAAGCCCATTTTGGCGCCCTACTTGGTGGGTGGTAGCGTGCTTTCTCTGCTGGCTTTGCCCGTTGGGTATTTCTTATTACTGGTCATTTCAAAGCGCCTTCGGCGCCTTCACTTGCCCCTTCTTGATCCCCGTTCTTAACCTTAGGAGATTCTTATGGACATGCGGTTTCTGATGAAACAGGCCCAGGCGATGCAGCAGAAAATGACGGATGCGCAGCAGCATCTGCGCGCCGAAGGTACTGCAGGTGGTGCAATGGTGACCGTAACGGTCAACGGTGCCAAGGAACTGGTTTCCATTTCCATCGCCAAGGAGGCCATGGATCCGGAGGATCCCAGCATGTTGGAAGACCTGATCATGGCTGCCTTCAAGGACGCCCAAAAGAAGGCTGAAGACGCCATGGCTCAGATTACGGGCGGCATGACGGGTGGCTTGAACATCCCAGGCTTGAAACTGTGAAACTTCCCGCCCCTCTGGAAGCTGTGGTCGATGCCCTTCAAAAACTGCCAGGGGTGGGCTCTAAATCTGCGCAGCGCATGGCTCTGCATTTGTTAAAGGAAGGCCCCCAGGCCATGGAACATCTGGGGGAATTGTTGAACCAGGCTGCTCATAAAGTTGGTTTCTGTCAGACCTGCGGTTCATTTACTGACCGCCCGGTGTGTCCGGTATGTTTGGACCCCCAGCGAGAGACTGGCGTTCTGGTCGTAGTGGCTGAGGCCAGCAATGTGTTGACCTTCGAACGCAGTGGGCATTTCCGGGGGCGCTACCACGTGCTGGGGGGGCTGATTGCGCCTTTGCGAGGCGTTGGGCCAGACCAGCTCAAAATCCGAGAATTGCTCAAGCGGCTGGAAGATGGCAACATCCGCGAAATCGTCCTAGCCACTAACCCGACCTTGGACGGCGAAGCCACGGCCAGTTGGCTGGCGAGAATTCTGGAGCCCCTTGGGCTAAAAATAACCCGAATCGGCCTAGGCCTGCCCATTGGCTCAGACTTGGAATACGCCGATGACCTAACTCTGGATCGGGCGCTGGAGGGGCGGCGGCCCCTGTGACTTTTATCCGAAAACGACTTGGTTGCCACCCCGCTTGCGGGCGCTATCCAGGGCTTGTTCCCCTGAAACCTTGAGGTCTTCCAGAAGATCGCTACGGCCAGGCACCAGGCTGGCGACACCCAGACTGAGGGTGACATAGGGTGCGGCACTGGAACTTCCGTGGGGGATGGCCATGGAGTTGACTTCAGCCCGGATTCTTTCCCCTACCGAAACTGCACCCAGCGTGTCGGTTTCGGGGAGGGCACAGGCAAAGACCCCATCACTAAAGCGCCCCACCACATCACCGGCCCGTTGAATTCCACCGGTTAAGGCTCCGATCATGCGTCGCAGCGCTTCGTTTCCAGCCTGGATTCCGTGCTGTCCGCAAAATTCCTGATAATGGTCAATTTCCATCAGAACCAGGGAGATGGGGGTGCGGTTTCGGGCGTTGCGACGCCATTCTGAATCCAGTGCCTCATCAAATTTTTCACGGTTGGGGATGCCTGTTACTGCGTCCAGCCAGGAAAGATTTCGCAGAATGCCCCGGAAACGACGATTCTCGATGTGCACCTTGATGCGAGCCAGAGTGGTGGCGGCGCGCAGGGGATGGGGAAGGCAGTCTGCCGCGCCAGCTTTCATTGCCTTGGCTTCGGTAGCCTCATCTCCGGGAACACCCATCAGGATTACGGGCAGTTCTGCTGTGGTCGGCTCGGACTTCAGGGCGGTGCAGACGGCCAGAGCATCCCCGCTGGCTGCAAAGCCGAGGAGGATCAATTCGCTATCCTCGGCTTCGGCCACACCCTGTGCCTCTGCAACAGTCGCCGTGGCTACCTGATAGTCGACTTCGAGCAACTGGCAAAGTTCGGTCAGCCCAACCGAAGGTTCGTCAATTATCAGAACACGGGGTTTTGGGGTGCTCATGGTTTCCTCCTTGCGGGTCTTCTAATGGGACGATCCATAGGGATTGTTCGGTCTATTCCCAGCCGGAGATTAATGAGAGCCAATTTCGGGGCCATCACCCCATGGGCAAGGCTCTCCGATACCCCACCTTGCTTGGTACCAGACTTCCTCGAGACAGAGTCCATGAGGCGGGGCCGTGAGTCCTGCCTTGGAACGATCTCGGCCATCGAGAATCTGTCCAAGGCGATCGCCGGGGATGCGCCCTTTTCCAATATCGACTAGGGTTCCAGCCATGATTCGAACTTGGTGCATAAGGAAACGATTACCCTCGAAGATAAGGTCCACCTTCCCATTCTGTTCCAGGACGTCGATCTTAAATATGGTTCGAACTGGAGTCTTGGCGGCGCATTCCTGGTGTCGAAAGCTCGAAAAGTCATGGGTTCCAACGAGCACTTCGGAGGCTTTGGCCATGGCGCCCGCGTCGAGAAGGCTTCTGCCGTGGACCCACCAACGATGATTGCGCTCGAAAGGGTCGTCGGCCGGGCCTTGGTGGATGCGGTAAACGTACCGTTTGGCTAGCGCGTGGTGCCGAGGCCAAAAATCTTCATGCACCGGGCGGGCCTCTCGAACCCGTGCGTCGGGTGCGAGATGCGCGTTGATGGCGGATAGCAGTCGGTAGGGCTCCCATCCTCGGGACATTTGGATAATCACGCCCTGTGCTCTGGCATGCACGCCAGCGTCGGTGCGGCCAGTGCCTTGAGGCATTGGTGCCTCCGGATCAAAAGCCCGCAATGCCTTCCAAAGGTCGGCCTGAACGCTTCGAAGGTGGGTCTGAATCTGCCACCCGTGGAAGTCGGTGCCGATGTAGGCTAGGCGCAGGAAATAGGGGAAAGGCATGTCCACATTGTAGGCCTTCCGAGCCTTCATGCCCTTCATTTGAGCGAGAATCTGCCCAGGGGTGGGTTTCAGGGCAAAGACCGAGTCTGATGTCTATGTTCCACGCGCATCTTGTTGATTTGCATTGCTTACGATGACCATAGGGGAAGCCTTTGAGGATGATCCACATCGTTAGAACAGCCAAACCAGGGCATCCGCAAAAAAAAAAATGCTTAAACCCTTGACGGAGTTGATTCACAGACCTAACCTTCTTGGTGTTAAGAGCCAGACCAGTATTCACGGGGATTTCAAGAGTGCTCGCTCTTGAAAAATCAACAGCGGCGGACGTCTCGAAGGAGCGTTCAAAACATTTTTCTCAATATGGGACTTAGTTCCCTTTTTTGGAGGTTTCCATGAACAAGGCTGAACTTATCGCCGCCATCGCCGAAAAGGCTGATGTAAACAAGTCCAAGGCTGCTGCCGCCCTGGACACGGTGATCGCTTCCGTTAGCTCCGCTCTTCGCGCTGGCGACAAGGTTACCCTGGTTGGCTTCGGCACTTTCTCTGTCGTCGCCCGTGGCCCCCGCACTGGCCGTAATCCCCGCGACGGCCAGAAGATCAAGATCGCTGCCAAGAAGGTTGCGAAGTTCAAACCCGGCAAGAAGCTGGCCGACGATGTGAACGGCAAAGGCGGCAAGAAGAAGAAGTAATTTCTTCTAGAACTATTAAAAAAGGCGGTCCACATTTGTGGACCGCTTTTTTTAATAGCGTATATAAATAAGAAAAATCACAGGTAGATTCGCAGGGGATGGGCTTATTCGGTAATTCAGTTTGGAGAACCAAATTACAAGAGTTGCTCGGTTGAATTTCTCGGGAGCGTAGACTCGCCTTTCCTGGAGCGGTAACCGAAAAGGGCTTCGCTAAACCCTTGCCAGACTGGAAAAGGCATCAGAAAATTCCCTCCCTTTCGGAACTTAGGGTTGTTGGGTTGATTGCCGATAAATTAAGACTCGGAGGGTTGGATGAAACTTCCAGATTTAAAGGCGCTTGGAATGAAGAAACTCATCATCTTTGGGGGGATCGGCCTAGTGGTTCTAGGTCTGCTTGGCGGTGGGGGTTTATATCTGAAGAAGAAACTCGCCGCCAAGAGTGCGGCCCAGGCGGATCCCCAGAAGATCGCTGCCGACAAGGCGGCTGCTGAAGCGGCCGCTGCTCACGCTGAGTCCGGTGAGGAGGAGGACGAGCCTGCAGCTGGTGGAGGTCATGGCGGTGGTGAGGCGCCAGCCGTGATGATTTACCAGAAAATTCTTAATCTGGATCGCAAGAACGCCTATTTGAAGGTTGAATTGCACGTGCTTTTCCGGGATCCGGAACTAGGGAAGGCCGCCACTAGCGATAAGCCCACCCCAGAATCCAGTGAGATTCGCTCGTTGTTATTGGAATTGCTTTCGGGGAAAACCTTGGAAGAAGCCTCGGATATCGAGACTCGGGAATTTGTTCGCAATGAAATCAAAGACAAACTAAACGAAAAATTCGCTCCAAAGCCTCCGAAACCGGGCGAGAAAGTGGATCCCAAGTTGAAGAAGCCCAAGAAACCCGTGAAGGAAGTGCTGGTCGTCGATTGGGCCATCTCGGCCTGATGGCACGGGCGTTGCATTTGTGGCGTCTGGGCGGCATTCGAGTCGATCCCTTGACTCCCTGACCTTCTCTAAGGAACTCCATTTTGGCCACCAAGCGTAACGACAAAGTTGATTCCGATCGTGTGATCACGTTTGAGAACGTGGTCAGCGAACTGATGCCCTTTATCGATACGCCCTTCGCGCTTGAGATTCAGCTTGGACAGACGCGCATGACCATCCGTGAATTGCTTGAACTCGACGCTGGAAGCGTGGTCGAGTTGCGGCGCAGTGCTGGCGAGCCGATGGATGTGTTGAGCAAGGGCAGGGTCTTAATGCGGGGTGAAGTGACGGTGCTCGAAGATACCTTGGGCCTTCGCATAGTCGAGATCGTGCATCCCCACAAGAAAGTGTAAGCGTGTCACCCTAGTAGGGATGCAGGCAGTCTCCTCCCTGGAACCAGCGATTCCCATAGCCCTCTGTCTTGGAGGGCTGGATCCTTCCGCAGGTGCAGGAATCCTGCGGGATGCCTTGACCCTATGGGAAGTGGGCGCCTATCCCATGGGCATTCCGGTGGTCGAGACAATTCAAAACGGTCTGGGGTGTGGAAAGATCGTGGCTCCATCGATACCGCCAATCGAGCGCCTAGAATCCTTAGGGCCTCATTTGCAGGGCGTTTGGGGTGTCAAATTGGGCCTATGCGCCTTGCCCTTGTCCGACCTCCGTTCCGTGGTTGCCTTGTTAGCCAAGTTCGCTCCGCGATGTTCCATCTGGGATCCCATCCAGGCTCCAACCTCGGGCGTGGGGCTCCATGACGGGGCAGGCCTTCGTCGCATGGCGGAAATAATCCTGGGCCAGGGAGCTTGGGTGGTCTGCCCCAATCGGCCTGAGGCCGCGGCTTTCGGGGATTTGAAGCGTGAAGCCTCCCCGGAACAATTGGCCCAGGCATACCTGGGCTTTGGAGCCAAGGCCGTTTGGCTCAAGGGTGGTCACGGGACCGGTCTTGTGGAAGATTTCTGGGTGGATGCCACTGGGTCCACAAGTCTAGGCGTGCGTCCTCGTTTGGCGGGTGATCGTCGCGGCACGGGTTGCACCTTGGCCTCGGCTTGGCTGGGCTTTCGATTGCGCGGAGCCGGTGATCTTGCAGCAGCGCGGCAGGCCTGCGCCTGGATGCAGGATCGCTGGCCTCGGGCCGTTCTACCAGGCGGAATCGGACGCCCCAGTTTTGCGCCGGTGGTGCCATGAGAATTCATGAGGGTCGGGGTTTCCTGCTACGCACGGGCCAGGACGGGCCGCTGGCGGGTTGGTTGCCGCTCCGCGTTTTGGATAGCGTTGTCTCCGTGCGGGAGGCACCATGGATGGCCTTGCAGGCCCTGGCCGGCGTTTCGGGCGCTTTCCCCGGTGGCTTGGCGCTGCTCTGGGATGCTCCGTTGGCGTGGCTTGACGATATGACTCCTGAACACCGTCGCGCCTTCCTGGGCACGTTGGTTCGGTTACCAGGTCTTCAACTTCATTTTCGTGAGGCAGCGATTGCGGAGGAACTGGAGGGTCCCGTTGCCGCCTGGTTTCACGCCCCTGAACCACCCACGGGGCGCCTGGGACAGGCGTGGCGTCAGGGCTGGATTGGGTGGGTACCTGAGTCCGGTTCTGCTTGGTCCATTCCCGGTTTTGGAAAGACCCAGTCAGAAGCCGGGGAACCCCTATCCGCAGGCAGTTTGTGGGGCGAAGTGGCCCTGCCGTTGGGAGCACTTTCGGAAATCGGTATCAACGAACTGGCGTCGGTCATAGGAGATGCCCAGGCCAAACTGGAGTGGGATTTCAGTCTCCGACTTTCCGCCCGAGCCTGGCCAGAAGCCTTTCCCTTTTTGCGGCGCCGGGCGGGTTGGCGAATCAGCTTCCTGGGGGGGCGCGAATTCGAGGTTGGTCGGGGCAATTGGGAACAAGCTGCGGCCCGCGTCAAGGAATTGGCCAACGAATTGCGTGAATCCCTTTGCTGCCCAATCTGGGTAGGCAGTTGCCACGATGTTGGTATTGCCAGCCGCCTGGGTCACCAAGCCATGCGCGAAGGTTTGCCGTGGCGAGCCAGCCTTCCCATTCCGCCAGCCCCTCCGCTGTTCGCCCCGGGTTTTGGCACGGACCCCCGGGAACTTTCCGCCATCGAAGCTCGCGCCAACTTCCCGGCGCCCATGGCGGAAATCGTGGCTCATCCGCCCATCGCCTTGCTGCGGGTGCCGCATATCCCCCAGGAAAGTGCCGTAGCGGCTTTGATGCGAGGTATGACGCATCCACCTGCCATTCGGTGGCTTCCGCCCGAAATTCCACCACCATGCCCCTTTACCGCCGAACGCCCCTGGCCAGCCGCCGGTGCCTTCACGCCCCTCATGGATATCACCCAGGCTCTGCAGATGAGCCTTTTTGACGATCTGGAGTAAACATGGACATGGTGGAAGAAAAGCTGGCCCAGGTGCCTGCGATCCTTACCGAGATGGGAATCGATGTGTGGCTTTTGTTCGCACGCGAATCGCACACCCTTCACGATCCTTGCTTCGATCTGGTGGTGGGCGGCGATGTGACGTGGCAGTCCGCGTTCCTGCTGACGCCCCAGGGCGAACGCATCGCCATCGTGGGCAGCCTCGATCGTGCGGCCCTGGAAATGCGTGGTCTCTACCGCGAACTCATCGGCTATGTGGGTGGTGTGTCCGAGGAACTCCGCAAGGTCCTTGCCCGCCTCGATCCCAAGCGCATCGCCATCAATTTCAGCCTGGATGACACCATGTCCGATGGGATGACCCACGGCATGTATTTGACCTTGATCAAGGCGCTGGAAGGCACTCCCTACGGGGCTCGGCTGGAATCCAGCGACCGAGTGGTTTCCGCCTTGCGAGGTCGCAAATCCGCAGCGGAGCGTGCTCGCGTTCGTGCTGCCTGTGAAGACACCGTTGCCATTTTTGATCGCCTGACGCCGCGACTTCGCGTGGGCCTCACCGAAAAACAAGTGGCGGCGATGATTTGCGAAGAAATGGAAAAAGTGCCTGGCCTCACCCTGGCCTGGGATCCCGATCATTGCCCGGCGGTCTTCACCGGTCCCGAAAGTGCGGGCGCCCATGCGGGTCCCACCGATCGTGTGATCGAAGCGGGTCACATCATGAACGTGGATTTCGGCGTAAAGAAGGATGACTATTGCTCGGACCTTCAGCGCACCTGGTATTTCCTGCGCCCTGGCGAAACCGCAGCGCCCGAAGCCGTGCAACACGGTTTTGAAACCATCGTGGATTCCATTCGCGCCGCTGCGGCATTTCTGAAGCCCGGCGTCACGGGCGGCGAGGTCGATTCCGTAGCGCGGAACTTCATCACCGAGCGCGGCTACCCCGAATATCCCCACGCCTTGGGGCATCAGATCGGCCGCGTCGCCCACGATGGCGCAGGCCTGCTTTGCCCGCACTGGGAACGCTACGGAGCCTTGCCGGATCTACGTGTTGAAAAGGACCAGTGCTACACCCTGGAACCCCGCCTCACCGTCGAGGGCCACGGCATCGCCACCTGCGAAGAAATCGTGGCGGTCACGGAGGATGGCTGCGAGTGGCTATCTAGGGCCCAGGAGCGGCTGTACCTGGTCTAGTGCTTGCCCTCTTCCCGGTGGTAGATCTTGTCCACAATCTTCCAGCCACCATCGAGCTTGAGTAAGTGCATGTAGTCGATGAAACGAAAGGTTGGATAGTCCAGGATCACCTTTACGACGGCCGCATTTCCGGTAATTTCCAGCGAGGCAATCTGGCAGCGCACTTCGGGCCGTGGCTTGCCAGCGGCCTTGGTGGCTTGGCTTTCGGCTCGGGCAATCCAATCCGCTTGGGTCAATATTTTTCGTTGACCACCCTCGGCCCATTGCAGCAGGGCATCTGGGTGAAAGGCTTCGGAGAGGCCCTTGGGATCTCCCGTCTGGTGGTACCGGAAGTAGGACAGGATGGGTTTTTCGATGGCCGTCCGCTCAGTGGGAGGAGCGGGAACCTGGGCGATTAGGGCGGGAAGAAGAAAGGGAAGGAACATTGGGAGTCCTTTTGCTGTATGCCTACGGTCCATCGGGCTGGAGGTCGCTCGTTTCTGCTTTAAAGTATGCCTGGGAATTCGCCTTGCTTCCGATAGTGGGCCGGCATGATGGATTGGGGCATTTCGCTCAATTCCGCAACGGGTTCGAGGGGTGCGCAGAATGGAATGCGCTCCCCTCGAACCCGAAGACTTTTAAAAGGCAGATGCAGCTGGATTCGCGATCGAAACCTAATGGATCGGAAGCGGAGATTGTGAAGAATTACAGTCCGTTTTTAACCTTCCGCACCGTCTGCAACGCCCCGGCCAGCCCATCATGCAGGGCCTTCATCTCTTCAGGCTGCCACTGGGCCTTGGGTTTGCGGACAAAGCTGGTTTTGTCTTTGCGGTTATCGAAGCGGGCGGCGGGGAGGTAGTAAGTCTTGGTTTCGTATTTATCGCCGACTTCCACGATGCGCTCGACCTTGACGGTGTCGGGCTTGTCGGACTGCTCGATGAGCCAGGCCATGTCGTCGGTGCCGTAGTGGGCGAGCATCACTTCCATGGGCACGCTGTGGTTCAGGATGCTGCCCTGGGCGTTGGGTAGGCCGCGCTCAATGTTCTTCCGGCGGCTTTCGGCGGGATCCACCCACACATAAAGGATGCTGGCGCGTTCGAGAATCTGGGGGCTGAGCTGCTGGAAGGCGCTCCAGTAGCCGTGGGGCGGGCAGATGGGAAAGGCGCTGCCGTTGGGCCCACCGCGGGCGCATTCAATGACGATGGTTTTGCCCGTGCGATCCTGACTGCAGGTGGCGTTCAGTACGTCGAGTTCGTGACGGGCTTCGGCTTCGATGGCCTCGGCCACCTTGGCGCGGATGCCGTAGGGGATTTCAGCCATGGCCTCGCTGAGGCCGACCTTGGCGCGGGCGCAATCCAGGCGATCCATGATGGCCTGGCCAGCACTAGTGGGATTGGTGGTGCGACGGTTGACCAGGCACTCGTAGTCTTCGTTGAGCAGCTCGATGAGCACGGCCCAGGTCCAATCATCCTGGAAAGGGCGGGTGGGGCCCTGGTAGAAGGCGCGCTTCCAGCCGTGGGCGACCATTTCTTCGTCGATGCGGTGCATCAGGTGCACGTAGGGATAGTCGTCCAACTGCACCGTGGGGCCCATGGCCATTTCCTGCACGCATTGTTCAGGCGTAAGGCTGGACATGAATGTGCGGGTTTCCGATTTGCCCGAGGCGGGCAAGGAAAAGAGCAAAACGGTATCGAGGATTTGGTTGTTCATCGGCATTTCTCCATTCGCGACGATCCAGATTGCCATGGGAGGGCGAAGTGTGGCGGTAAAATATTTTACTTCACTAGAAAAAATACAATGCACTCTGTTTTTTTCGACCTTCGCCGTCTCCTCTCTGGTTCCCGCTACGCTGGTAAGTTCCGATGCGTGACCGTGAACTCGTCCAACGCGTGAAAGACGCGACTGATTTGGTGGCCCTGGTGGGCCAAGCGGTGAAGCTGCGCAAACAGGGTAGTGCCTGGGTGGGGCTTTGTCCCTTTCATTCGGAGCGAAGTCCCAGTTTTCAGGTGATGGGAGATCGGGGTTTCTATCATTGCTTTGGCTGCGCCAAGCATGGAGATGCCTTTTCCTGGCTCCAGGAGCGGGAGGGCTTGAGTTTTCCCGAAGCCTTAGAGCAATTGGCAGGGCAGGCGGGCATCGAGTTGCCCAAGCAGCGCGAGCGTTCGGCGGCAGATATGGATCTGGAGGAGCGTCTACGGGCGGCTCTGGATAGTGCCCAGGCCTACTTCCAAGGCAAGCTGCAGGAATCGCCCAAGGCCATGGATTACCTCAAGAACCGGGGCATCACGGAAGCATTCGGTCGGGAGGCCGGTTTCGGATTCGCGCCCGAAGGCTGGGAAAATCTGATCGGCCATTTGCGCAAGGCTGGGTTCTCGCCGGAATTGATCGAGCAGGCAGGGCTGGCGGCGCGCAGTGAACGCGGGACGATGATCGATTTTTTGCGGAATCGTTTAACGATTCCCATTCACGATGCCCGCGGTCGACTCATTGCTTTTGGGGGTCGGGCCTTCGGGGACGATAAGCCCAAATATCTGAACACCCGGGAAACCCAGCTCTTCAGCAAAGGGTCGGTGCTGTTTGGTTTCAATCGCGCCAAGGGCGGCTTCAAGGATGGCGCCTTGGTCGTGGAAGGCTACTTCGATGTGCTGCAACTCCACCAAGAGGGCGTGAATCAAGCGGTGGCTCCCTTGGGAACGGCTCTCACGGAGAATCATCTCCAGATGTTGGGGCGCTTTTCCAAGCGTCTCGTGCTTTGTTTTGATGGCGATGCCGCAGGCATCCGGGCCATGGAAAAGGCACTGAAGTTGGCGCTGCCCGCCGGGTTTGACGTCCGCCTGCTGTTGCTGCCCTTGGGAGAAGACCCCGATACCTGGTGTCTCAAGCTTGGCGCTGAAGCCTTTCGAGAACTGGTCCGCAATGCGCCAGATTGGACGAGTTTTGTGATCAATCGCGCCCTGAGTGGCAAGGATGTGCGGCGAATTCCCGACCGCATGGCCGCCCTCCGGGAGCTAGCGGAATTCCTGGGCTTTTTGCCCAACACGCCTGAACGGCGTGAGCTTTTCGCAAGCCTTGCCCATCAGTTGCAGATTCCGCTCAATGAATTCGATCACGCCGTACGGAGCCGGGCCATTCAACCCAGCCATGAAGCGGTGGAATCGACGCCTAGCATCGGCGAGGAAGTGGATGATCTGCTGCGGCCCTTCCTGGCGCTGTGTCAGGATCCGGAGGTTCGCCGTCGCGTGGAAGAACTGCCAGCCACGTGGTGGGAAAGCCTTACGGGTGCTCCCTTGCTGCAATGTCTGCTGGATGCAGAAGGTGAAGATGAGGGCATCCCCGAAGGTGCGCTGGCTGCATTGCGTCATGCCCAGGCTGCTTGGGCAGCCAAAGATGATGCTGAATTGGCTCCCGAGGGTGCCATTCAGAAACTCGAAGCAGCTTATGTTCAGCGGGAAATTCAGGCCCTCAATCGCCAAATTCAAGATCCTGCGACCATGGCGGATCCCTTTGTGCACCGGCAAGTTGAATCTCGCCTGATGGATCTACTGAGGCGGAAATCGATATTGCAGAAGCAGCAGCGTAGCCGCCGATCTACGGCATTCTAATTTTCTAACCCTTGCATAAATCAGGAAGCCTCCTATACTGAGAGGTTCCGGACGATCTTGGCATTATGGGATTGTTCTACCCATCAACCAAGTCTGCTCTTCTTTGCAGGTTGTTTCTCCCAGGATCGCAAGATCCGTGGCTCTTTGAGGTCTTGATGGATCCGACCGCACCGCGTGACAATTATTTTCAGCTCACGAAAGCCCTCATCTCGCTAAGCAGGACCCGCGGCTTTGTCCTGGTGGATGAATTAAATTCATTCCTCCCGCCGTCGGCATCCTTGCCTGCGGATTTGGAAAACATCATCACCATGTTCGGGCGACTGGGCGTAGGCGTTGGTGTCACCGAGGAAGAAGCGCTCGCCAATCGTGAGCAGTTGGAGCCCGAAGCCTCCGCCGCGGGAATTCCTTCCAAGCTGGAAAAAGACTTAGAAGGCGAAATCGATTCGCCCGATAGCGATAAATTCAACGATCCCGTCCGAATGTACCTCAAGGAAATGGGAACCGTTCCGCTTCTGAAGCGCGAGGATGAAGTCGAAATCGCCAAGCGCATCGAGATGGGTGTTCGTCGCGTCATGCGTGCTCTGTCGCGTTCACGTCTCGCCGCCAGTCTCCTCATCGATATTGGCAAGATGCTTAAAGAAAACCCCGGTAAGATCCGCGAAGTCGTGGGTCTCTCCGACGAGGTGGACGAGGACGAAGACGCCGAGAGCACTTCGGCCACACAGCATGTGCATCATCAGTTCGAAAAATTACTGTCCTACGAGCAGGCCTTGCAGGATGTCATCGAACTGAAGGCCAGCGGCAAAACCCTGCCCAAGAAACGAAAAATCGATCGTGAAATCCTGTTGGCTCGGGGCCGGGTGGCCCGTCAAGTTCGTCGCCTGGGGCTCAACAGCCTGGCCGTGACGCGCCTGATCGACAAGATCACCCACAACCACACCAAGGTGCGGGAAGGTGAGCGCCGTCTCCGGGAGCTCAAGGATCGTTTAAAAAATCCTGCCTTTGCGGGCCTCAAGGATAAATACGAAAAGGAAATTACTCAGATCGAGGCCGAACTGGTGCGCTTCTTCGCCAAGTTCGAAACCAACACCGAGCATTTCCATGCGGACTACGCCACGCTCAAGGACGCCGAAAGCATCAGTCGCAGTGCCAAGGCCGAATTGATCGAAGCCAACTTGCGTCTGGTGGTCAGCATCGCCAAGCGCTACACCAACCGTGGCCTGCAGTTCCTGGATCTGATTCAGGAAGGCAACATCGGTTTGATGAAGGCCGTGGACAAGTTCGAATACAGCCGTGGCTTCAAGTTCTCTACCTACGCCACGTGGTGGATTCGTCAGGCCATCACCCGCGCCATCGCGGATCAGGCCCGGACGATTCGTATTCCTGTCCACATGATCGAGACCATCAACAAGCTGATCCGCACCCAGCGTGAGCTGGTGCAGAAGCTGGGGCGCGAACCTTCGAGCGAGGAAATTGCCCATGCCATGGACATGCCCGTGTCCAAGGTGCGCAAGGTCATGAAGATTGCTCAGGAACCCATCAGCCTCGAAACGCCCATCGGCGAAGAGGAAGATTCCCACCTTGGTGACTTCATCGAAGACAAGACGGTCACTTCCCCCGTGGAGCAGGTCGTTCAGCAGCGCCTCAAGGAGACCGTCAATTCCGTGCTCCAGACGCTGACCGAGCGTGAGGAGAAGGTTCTCCGCATGCGTTTCGGTGTTGGCGATGAGGCCTCGGAACATACCCTCGAAGAAGTCGGCAGCGAATTTGCTGTCACCCGCGAGCGTATTAGGCAAATAGAGTCCAAGGCGTTGAGAAAAATCCGCCATCCGCGCTATTCCAAGACGCTTAAAGCTTTCTTGGGCTAACCCGCGGGTCCTTCGGCTAATGCTGGGGGCGGATTTGTGAGCATCCAAAGGATGCGAACAGGATTCGCCATCCGCGCTATTCCAAGACCTTGAAGGCTTTCTTGGGCTCACCCAAAGCCGTCACCCAACACGCCCCGTCTTTTCGGGGCGTGTTTTTTAATGCCATCTCCCACCAAACCCTCGTTTCAGGGCATTCTGGTGGAAACGTGGGAGTGTCTTTGCTTTCCAAAGAACAAATGCTGGGCAAGTACCAGATCCTCGACCGACTTGGTGCGGGCGGGTTTGGCACGGTCTACCTGGCCGAGGACAAGTTGCTCAATCGCAAGGTGGCGCTGAAGGTACCGCACCACCAGCAAGATGAACAGAGTCTGTTGCAAGAACCCCGCATCATGGCGGGCTTGAAACATCCCAATATCGTTGAATTGATCACGGTGGAAAAGAAGGACGACACCTTCTTCATGGTGATGGAATACGTTGACGGTGAAAGCCTGGATAAATACATCCGTCGCGAGCGTTGCCTGCACCCTCTGAGGGCACTGGATATCGCTATCGACGTGGCCTCGGCCATTGGCTTAGCGCATTCCCACAAGGTCATCCATCGCGATCTGCGACCCGCCAATATTTTGCTCACCGCCGAAGGCGTCGCCAAGGTGACGGATTTCGGAACTTCGCGTGTGTTGGCGACTCAGGATCTTTTTGCCCGCACCCGGATTGGCAGCCCGCCATACATGTCTCCCGAGCATTTCCGAGGCCGTGCGGTGTTTCAAAGCGATCTTTGGAGTTTGGGCATCACGATGTACGAAATGCTCACGGGCACCGTGCCCTTCTATGACGCGGACCCGGTGAAGATCGCCCAGGCGTTCCAGACTCAGCCCGTGGTGGCACCGCATCTAAAGAACCAAGCCGTGCCGAAGGCCTTTTCGGAAGTGGTGATGAAGTCGCTGATGGTGAATCTGGGTGAGCGGTATTTATCTGCCCATGCCTTGCTGGAGGATCTGCGCAGGTTGAAGGATTCCATGGCCAAAGAAACGCGGCCCCTGGGCAGTGCAGGTCTGCCCGTGATGAAAACGCCACCTTCCTCTCAGCGCCCCAGCACCAACACACAGCCTCGTCTCTGTCGCTTCTGCTATCGACCCTTACCGCGCAATGCCGCAACCTGCCCAAGTTGTGGGGAGAAGGGCTGAAATGGAAGCGCCGGGCCGGGTAGGATTCCGGGCATTGTGGTCCCGTCGCTGGTTTCGCAGAATCACGTACACCTTGGTGACGGGTTCGGTCCTGGTGGGTTCGGTGAACTGGACGCTGCGACGACCGGCTGTGGCTCGTTGGGTCGCTCGGCAGGCGGATGATGCGGTGCGAGCCGAGATCGGCCTTGGGCTTCAGTGGGATGGCTTGGAATACCATTTGCTCCAAGGGCGCTTCGTGGCCGTGGAACCTCGACTGGGCGGGGATCTATTCCGTGCAAGGAAAATCGAATTCGGCGTGGATTTGGTCTCTGCCATTCGGGGGAAATTGCACATCCGGAACCTAATTGTAGAGCGCCCCGTTATCCACCTGAATGCGGCGAACCTTGCGCAGATTCGGTTGCGTGAGCGGCCTCCCAAACAAACCGAACTCTCCTGGGAAGTGGATCGAATTTCCATCCTGGAGGGTTTCCTCAGGGTTAACGAACCCGCTTGGGGAATGCCGGTATTCCAGACCTCCTTTTCGGCCCATGGGCAAGGCGAACGGGCCAAGCACCTCAAACTCTTTCTTGGGCTAAAGGATATGGAGGCAGGCCAAGGCCCCGCGGCCCTTAAAGGGCAGTTCGCGATGCAGGGCGAAATCAATCAGGGCACTCTGGCAATTATTCAATCCGGGCTGAAGCTAGGGCAATCCCAAGTGACCCTGAAGGGGAGCTTCGATCCCAAAACAGAGAAGGTGACTTCTTCCACGAGTGGTCATTTGGACCTTGGGCAATTGCGGCGATTGTTGGCTCCCCATGGGGGCGATGGCACCGGCACTCTGGATTTCAAGGCGGAGGCCTCGGGTCTGCTTCGAGAACCTCTCTGGACGATCGCTCTGAGTGGTCACGATCTAAAAAGCCCTCAATTGAAACTGACTCCCGGCAATTTGGAACTCTCCGCCAGCGGGACTTCTAGCCAAGCCAGCATTCAACGCCTAGCCTGGGCTTCTGCGGATGGTTCGCTGGAAGCTCAAGGCCGCTGGCGAGCTGGGGAGGGTAGTCGGCTTCAGGTCAAAGGCCGTGAGGTGGGGCTGGCCCCGGCAGCTGCATTGGTAAGAGCGGATTTCTTATCCAAGGCCCAGCTCAATCTGGAAGGGGATGCCTTTGTGCCGGGCGATCTCTGGAAAACGTTGCCAAACGGTAATGTGGTCTCCACGATGCCCTCGCTGGATAGCGTGGTGTTGAATCTTAAGGTGGGTTTTACCCAGGGTGGGGCCGATGTTGGCAAGGCGCAGGTGGAACTGAAAAAGGGCCAGCTTAAGGCTGAAGCGGTGGAATTGCACCTTCCGGAACTTGCGTTTCAGGGGCGCGTTTTGGGTGCTCTCGGCAAGCGCGGGGTGCGCAACATTTCAGCCGATGGCACGGTCGATACCGATGCCTCGGTGGTGGCCAAGGTTCTGGGTGCTTGGGAAATTGGCGATGCCGAAGGGCCCAAAACGAAGCGCATCATTGTGCCCTATCGGATGTCTGGCCAAGTTCAGGCCCAGGCCCAAGTGCGTTGGAACCCCTCGGAGGGATTGCAGCTTGCGGGTGATTGCAAGGTCCAGGATGCCCGCTGGCACGGCGCCGGCGCCGACCTTCTTCGCGCTGAAGTGACCATCAATCGCAATGAACTTCGGGTTCAAAATATCGAACTGCTCAAGGGTGAAGGGCGCGGCTGGGGCGACATTTGGCTCACCTGGGCCGATTTACCAGCCGGTGTCGACCAGATGGACATGTGTTACCGCGCCTTCCGTCTTCCCATCGAAGAAGGGCTGAAGGCTGCCGACCTGGATCTCGACGAAATTCGTATCGAGGGCATGGCCAGTGGCTGGACACGGTTGCATGGCCCCTTCTCGCGAATCCTTCTCGAGGGCAGCGCCCAGGCGGAAGGGTCCAAGGTCTATGGCCTGACACTGCCCGCCGTGTGCGGCGATTTCGCCATGGATATCGAGGGAGACCAAATTCAGGTCAAGAATCTGCGCCTGGGCGAAAGTCTGGCCACCCTGGGGCAGGATGGCGAACCTATGGTCGGATTGCTGGCCCTGCAGGGCGGCATGAACATGGATTTGCGCCGCCGAACCTGGCAGACCTGGCTGAAGGGAGATGTGGATTCGGAGGCTTTAGGCATTCCCGGGCCACGTTTTCAGGCCAAGGTGGACGCTCGGCTGGATGGGCCCTGGACGCAACCCATGGGACCTATCGAACTGCCTCAGGGACAGGTCACCTTCCGAGGAGGACGCCTCTTTTTGGGGGATCAAAGCCTCGAAGGGCTCGAGGGCTCGTTTCACAACACCTTTGAGGGCCTCGATCTGCAGGTGGGGATGTTTGGTAAGGAGCGACCCTTTCTGTCTGCCATGGGATGGAATACCCCCAAGGGCATGGTTGGCTCTGTCGATGTAAGGATCGAACCCGGCACCGCCGATACGACCCAATTGGCCACCCGATTGAGCCGGGACCTGATCCAGGACCTGCGGTTAACAGCTGTGGCCGATGGGCTTTGGAATGAGCAGGGGTTGGCCTGGAAAGGCAATCTCAACGAATTGGTCGGTTCCTTCGATGGCTTCCAGCTTTCGCAAGAGCAAGCTACGGCCCTGGAGGGCGATGCTCGAGGTGCGAATTTTGATCTGCGGTTGGTGGGCCGGAACAATGCCACCACGGGGGCCGCTGGGAATGTCGCCTCCTTCCGGGCCTCAGGGAAGGTGCCCTTTGATGCCACCACACCGATGGCTCTGAAGCTCGAGGGTTCCGCCGAACTGGCCAAGCTCAAGCCCATTGCGAACCATTTGATGGAACTGGATTCCTACAGTTTGTTGAGCGATCTGGAACCCAACGGCAGCGCCAGTTTTGAGTTGGCCGTGGGGGGTCCCTACGAAGAGCCCACCCTGGATGGCGAATTGCGCTTAAAACAGGGCAGCCTCTTGATCCGGGGCTACCCGCAGAGCGTGGAGGATCTGGGGTTCACCGTTCGTTTCCAAGGGCGGAAAATTCTGTTGCCGGAAGAAGAGCCCGCCTTGGGCACGATGGCTCAAGGCAAATTGAAACTCTGGGGCGAAGCCAAGTGGGGGCTCGGTGGGCTTGAAGACTATCTGCTGGAAGTCCGTTTGAATGATTTTGAGTTCCGCGATATCCCGGAAGGCTTTGAGCTTCAGGGCAGCCTGAACGCCAAATTGAAAGGCAATGACGAGGATGGTGGCACGCTTTCGGGCACCCTGCGGGCCAACCGGATGCTCTATCGGGCCGATATCAATCTGCGGGATCTGATCCTTTCCAATAGCCTTGGAAATTTGTCGGGAGCCTCGGGCTTGGATCCCGACGATCCTTTGTCGCGCATCGACCTCGCCCTCGAACTGCAGTTGGTGAATCCCTGGGTTTTCGAGACCAATCTGCTGAAGCTCCAAGGGCGACCGGAAGGCCCCTTTTACGTGCGAGGCACCCTGGCCCAACCGGGTTTGAAGGGAAAGATGGTCTTTCTGCCGGGCGGGCGCATTACCAACCTGCTGCCGGCGGGCGATATTGTGCTGGAACGAGGTTCCATCGATTTTCTAGATCCTCGAAGCCGCAATCCCCTGCTGGATATTCAAGGCCGAGTTGATGTGCCGCCCTACTTAGTCAATTTGCAGATTCGCGGGACGCTAGATGGCCTCGAAATGCGACCCACTTCCACCCCGGCCTTGCGAAGGGATGAAGTCACGGCGATTCTCATCGATCCTTCTCTGGCGCCCACGATTGGATCAACCTCCAACGCCTCGTCGGCCTTGTCCTACGGTTTGGCCAAGACCAGCACCGGGTTGCTGACGACCTTGGCCCTGGCGGATTTTCAAGAACGGATGCGGCGTACCTTCAATCTGGACCGCGTCAACGTGGTTTGGCGACCGGGCAGTTCGGGCACCTCCGAAAGCACCGTCACCCTGGGGAAAACGCTCGCATTCCAGAGCTGGAAAGTGCCCTTGGTCTTCACCCAGAAGAAGGCGGGGGGTGTCACCACGCTCAGTGGTCAAATCGAAATGCGCCTAGGCGATCTCGTGCTGCAACTGGGCCTCAGCAGCCAATCCGGAGTCTCGGGTCTGAACCCTGCCGGGGAAATTCGGCATAGTTGGAGCCCGAAATGAAGATTCAACTCCGCGCCTTCGCCAGGTATCGCGATCTGCTTGGCTTCGAAAACCTGGATTGGGAACTTCCCGAGCGGACGACCTTGGCGGATTTGTTGCTGGAATCGAGGTTTGCAGCTCTGCCCAAGGAAGCACTCCTGGCCGTGAACCAAGGCTTTGCTGGCCCGGAAACGGTGCTGATGGACGGGGATGAAGTGGCTCTAATGCCGCCGGTGAGTGGCGGATAATCAGGCGCTTAGGATCCTTCGTAATAATTTGACCGCGTGCTTGGAGCCATCCCAGCGCATCAGCAGGAGGGCTTCATCCAGGCCGCACCAGCGATATTCACTGTGTTCTTCGAGGGCCAATTGCACGGTGGCATCCGGTGCCACTTCCACGTGGAAGCAGGTCTCGGTGTTGAAGCGGGGTTCTCCTGGGGGAAGTCCCAGCAGCACGGGATCCACCCAAAAGGTATGAGAAAAATCCAAGGTGCTGAGAGTTCCAGAGAGGCCAGCTTCTTCGCGCAGTTCGCGATGGGCTGCGATTTCAGGGGTTTCACCGGGTTCTAGAAGGCCCGTGACGCTCGACCACCAGAGGCCCTGATCAGGTTGGCGCAGCATCATGAGAACCTCGGGGCCCGTGGGGCCACGGCGCCAGGTAAGGGCTGAAACGGTGTGGGAATGGGGTTGCACCGGTAGCGGCTCATAGGCGAAGACTTCGGTGATGTGGTGGACCAGCCGTTCGGCGGCCTGTTCCCAGGTGGGAGCCGCATCGCCCAGTAGCGCGGCCAGGCTGCAAACGCCCTTGTCGGTGATGCCACAGGGCGTGATCCAGCGGAAATGGTGCAGTTCGGGCGCCACGTTGAAGGCGATGCCATGGGTGGAGATCCATCGCTTCAGGTGAATGCCCAAGGCGCCGAGTTTTTCCCAGCCCCGCTCGGTGTTGACCCACACGCCAGGAAAGCCCTCCAGGCGTTCGGCCATCACCTGAAAATCGGCGGCGGTGCGAATCATGGCTTCCTCTAGGCCCCGCACGAAACGGCCTAGATCCTTGCGGCCATCGCCCAGATTGCAAATGGGGTAGACCACCACTTGGCCCGGCCCGTGGTACGTGACTTGGCCGCCCCGGTCGGTTTCAAACACTTCGACGCCACGCTCTTCCAGAAAGGCGTCGTTAACGTGAATATCCTGGCGGGTGGCGTTGCGCCCCAAGGTAAAGACGGGAGGGTGTTCCAGTACCAGGATCTGATCGGGCAGGACCCCGCCCATCACATCCAGAGCTAGGGCCTTCTGCATTCGCAGACCGGCCTCGTAAAAAACACGCCCCAAGCGGCGAATCTGAGCGGGACGGGGGGCACTGAAACCAATATCGACCATGGGACAAGTGTCGGGCATCGGGATCGGTAGGGGAAGGTCGAGGATTCTGTTCTAAGATCGCGAGCCGAACTTGCCGAAGCATTCTCCGGGGAAGGTAAATGCAGCGCTGGCTCAATATTCTTCTAAGCCTGGTGATCGCTTGCGGGTTGCAAGGGGAAGAGAACCGCCTGCGCCCCTGGACTTCCCGGCCAACCCCGGTTCAATTTCAGCATTTAAGTGTGAGCCAGGGCTTATCTCAAAGCACTGTGTATGCGGCCCTTCAGGACAAGCGCGGCTTCATGTGGTTTGGCACCGAGGATGGCCTGAACCGTTATGACGGAACTACGTTTAGGCCCTTTCGCCGGGAGGAGGGCAATTCCCGCTCTTTGCGGGCGAACTGGATTACCTCCCTTCTGGAGGATCGCAATGGCAACCTTTGGGTGGGCACTATGTCCGGAGGCCTGCATCGCTATGATCGGGACCATGATGCGTTCCAGCGTGTGTCCCTGACTCAGGCTGATCCGGAAGCGCCCCAGGACATCACGACCCTGGCCGAGGATAAGGACGGGAATCTTTGGGTTGGCACCTATGGGAGTGGCCTTGCCCTTTTCTCTAGTGTTCAGGTCCTAGCGCCCAACCCGGTCCCCGTAATCTTTCTGCCCAACCCTGCCAAACTCGGTAGCCTTCCGGGTTTTGATCCCCGGGCCATCCTGTGCGACAACAAAGGGCAGGTGTGGCTGGGATTTCAGGATGGTGGTTTAGCTCGAGTGGAAAGGGGTGCCAGTGGCATTACCTTCCAGGCTTTCACAGCGCCCACCGATGGCTCAGCACCAAGGGATATCAATGCCATCGGGGAGGATCCGCATGGCGTTATTTGGATCGGATGCGAACAGGGGCTGTTTAGCCTGCTTCCCGGTCAAACCCGGTTTCAGCGCCACCTTGCGAAATCCGGAATGCCCGGTGCGCTTGGGAAGGATCATGTGCGTAGAATCGTTTCCGATCGTGCTGGGACATTGTGGATCGGTACCGATGGCGGTGGCCTGCACCGCATGCTGCCCCGGCCGCGTCCGGAAGATCCACCTCGCTTTCGGCGGTTTGTGAATGATGCTCGGGATCCCTTTAGTTTGAGCAGCAATGCCGTGGAATCGATTTATGAGGATCGGTCCAACGTGTTATGGGTGGGGTGTTATGTCTCAGGCCTGAATAAGGTTGCGCTCAACGCCTTCGGTGAGGAACGGGAACGCAGTAACTTGGTGAAATACCTTCACAATCCCTCCAATAGCACGAGCCTGAGTGGTAACGCGATCAATGCCATATTGGTTGATCGCTTCGGCAGTCTTTGGGTCGCTACCGAAGCTGCGGGTTTGAATCGGGCAATCCCCAAACGTGGGGGCGAAGCACTTGATTTCGAGCACTTCCGCTCAGCGCCTGGGGTGGGCTCTTTACAGGATGACGTGGTGACCTGTTTGTATGAGGATCGCCTTGGGCGGCTCTGGGGTGGCGGATTTGCGGGTGGATTATTCCGAGTGGATGGTACCGCCCCCGGCGAACGCCCTCGGTTCACCCATTACCGGAATAAAACCGGCAATTCCGCGAGCCTGCGGAGCAACTTCGTTAACTGCATTCGCGAAGATAGCCGGGGGAATCTCTGGGTTGGCAGCATGGATGGTGGATTGAGTCGCTTTGACCCTGCCACGGGGAACGTCAAGGCCTTCAGTATCAGGGATAAGGCTCTGGGCACGGATACCGTGGATGATATTCGCGAGGACAGTTTTGGCACCCTGTGGCTGGCTACCTTCAATGGCATTGCCCGTTTTCGACCCGATACAGGGGAAGTCCGGGTCTACCGCCCCGATGGAAAACCGGGTTCGCTGAATTATGCAAATGTGTTCTGCCTTCATATTGATGGCGAGGGCATTCTCTGGGCTGGCACCAACGGTGGTGGGCTTAACCGCATGGAGATCCCACCCTGGAATGGACCCAAGCCGATTTTTGCCCGAGTCGATACAGATGCTGGTCTTCCGACCACCGTGATTACCTCCATTGAGGAGGGCAGCCAAGGGATTCTATGGGTAAGCACGAGTCGAGCCCTCTACCGCTTCGATCGGCGCACCCTCAAGGGGCGAGCCATTGGTGCTCAGGATCAGATCAAGGGAAACGAATTTTTGCGCCGGGCCTCCTTTAGGGCAGCTTCGGGTGAACTCTTTTTCGGAGGCACCCGGGGTTTCAATCTTTTCCATCCCGACGACATTACGATCAATGCCAACGTGCCGGCCTTGGTTCTGACGGATTTTCAGTTGTTCAACCAGCCTGTGCCGATAGATAAGCCCTTCCAGGATCGAAAGATCCTGACTAAGAGCATCACTGAGAGTTCGGAACTCACGCTGCTGCCCGGGGATACCGTGGTCACCTTCACCTTTGCGGCTCTGCACTTCGTGGCCCCTGAACAGAACCAATACCAGTACCGACTCGAAGGACTCGAGGACCGTTGGAGCCTGCTTGGCAACCGGAACCTGCTGACCTTTACAACGCTTCCACCCGGCAATTACACCCTGCGTGTGAAGGGTTCCAATTCCGATGGCCTTTGGAATGAACAGGGGGTTAGCCTGCGCATTCGAGTGTTGCCTCCTTGGTACCGGACGTGGTGGTTCCTTACCGCTTCAATGGTTTTTGGCAGCGTGCTGGTCGGTGGAGGGCTCAAGTGGCGTTTGGCCCAGTTAAGGAAAAACACCCTTGAATTAGAAACCCGGGTGACTCAGCGAACGGAGGCCCTCGCCCTGGCCAATGCGCGCCTCCACGAGACCAATCGCCAAAAGGAAAAACTCACGGCCATGCTCGTGCATGATCTTCGGTCTCCGCTCACGGCCATCATGGGCACTTTGGACATCATGGAAGAGGAACAGACCTTGAATCTGCGCTTACTGGGGCGCGCACGAGTAAGCATTCGCCACATGATCACCATGCTCAACGACATGCTTGAAGTGTTCCGCACCCGAGAAGGTGGCATGCCCCTGGATCTCGCCAAGGTGGATGCCGAAAGTATTCTCGTGGCCGTGCGTGGCGCCTTTGAGTCGCAGTGCAGCAAAAAGGAAATTACGCTCCTTTCGCCAAGCGCCGAGGGCTTGCCTGAGTTCACTGCCGACCCTGGCAAGGTGGAACGCGCCCTTTCCAATCTCTTAGGCAACGCCCTGAAATACACGCCCCAGGGCGGCACCATCACCTTGGTCGCCAGTTACGATCAAAACACGACTCAGCCCAGGCTCTGTTTTGAAGTGAGCGATAACGGTTCCGGAATTGCACCCGACCAGATTTGCCACATCTTCGATCCCTATCGCCAAGCCTCTTTGAAGGATGCCAATCTTGGTGTCGGTCTAGGCCTAGCCATTGTTTCCCGCATCGTGGAGGCCCACCAAGGGAAGGTGCGTGTTTTAAGTGAAGTGGGCCAGGGCACTACCTTTACCCTGCTTTTCCCTCTGAGGCAGGAACAGGCTATTTGAGGCCCTTCAGTAAGTAGAGCGGCAGCCCAACGCCAATGCCCACACCGAAAACTAAATCCAAGCCAAGGTTAGCCAGGAAGGCGCCGAGGAACATGAGCAGGGCGATGGGAGTCCCGAAGATCTTGGCCAGTAAGCCCGCTCCGCGACTCCAGATGGCATCCAGGATGGATTCCGCATCGCCGTAGCTGGGAAAGGCGTGCATACCAATGGCGATGGCCAGCCAGAGTGGCACGACTTTTTGCAGCCAAATGGATTCTGCAGGTACCAAGCCCTTCAACGAAACCCAGCCTAGACCAAAGGCCAGCGCGCTATTCACAAACAGCGGCCCTAGCCCGATCAGCACATGTCGGAACGCCGAACGGGGGCGTTCGTGCAAAACATAGCCGGGAGGAATGCCAAAGCGAAAGTAGCGCACCCTGAGCACCCGAGTACCCGTGAGGTGGCAGAACACCTGGTGGGCTAGTTCGTGAACAACGATGCCCGGAATCGAGGCCAGAGCCAGGAGAACACGCAGCACGAAACGCACTAGAGGAAAGCTCGCAGGCTTTCGTCGATGCCTTTTTTGAGCTCGAACCACCAGGACAGTCCGGCTTCCTTTTTGTCGCGTTCGAAGGCTTCAATCCAGGTGGCGAGTTCGGCATTCTGGTCGCCATCAATATCGCGGCGGCGACGCAGATAGGTGAGCAGGAAATCCAGGTTGCGCTCGGATTCCCAGTAGATCGAGGCGTTGCGGCTATTGATACGACTGGCGGCCACTTCGATGGCTTGCAGGAAGGCTTCGCGCTGGCCATAGAGGCTTTCCATGATTTCAGGCAGCATCTCCTCGGCCCAGCCGCGATGGAAGCGGCAGACGCCCAGGTTGTCCATAACCAGTTCCGCCTTGAAGCGCTCGGCGCAAATGCGCCCCAGCGTGCGCGGTGCAAAGAACTCGGGGCCATAGAACATGTAGTACTTGCCCATGATCGCCATGGGGGCCAGCACACCGGGAGTCCAGTACTGGTTGGGCACCATCCAGCCGCGACGACCGTTGGCAGTGTGCACAAAGCTATCCAGAATGCGCACGCCTTTTTGGCGTTTCACCAGTCGCGCCCATTTTCGAACACCCTCGGAAAGATCTAGCAGGCCACGTTTTTCGAGAATGGCGTTCATGAGTTGCACGCCCAGCTCGGCGTTTTGCATGGAATCCTGCACCACGTCAAAACCCTCCAGCTTCCAATTCGGCAAGGCGCCCACACCCAGTTCCGCCGGTGTGAGATCGCCCTTGATCAGGCATTCCATGAGCCAGGCCAGCACGCCGCCAATGGCGATGCCATCGAAGCCCGCCGCATCGGCTTTGCCATTTAGGCGCTCCGCCGCGCGCTGATCGAAAATGCCGCAGAGTGGTCCCATGGTTTGGTAGGGTTCGAAATCCTTTTTGAAGTCCCCTTGGAATTTCTTGCAAAGGGCCGCGCAGGGTTCACCACAGGTGGCTTGGCTGCGGGTTTGAATGGTTTCTTCGTTGAATTGTTTTAGGTAGTGATCCAGCACAAACCGCTGATGGAGGTCCAACCGTGCATCCTCAGTTTCGAAAATGCTCTGATAGTTGAAACTGAGCATGCGCCCCTTGATGGAAGCGTAGTTAATGCCAAAGGTGCCGCCCGTTTGAAACTTGGGATCGAAACGGTACTTGGTGGTGGCTTCAAAGTCCTTGGCCGCAAGGCGTTGCCGGTATTTTTCCTCGAACCAGTCGTCGGCGACCTTGCGATCCCGAAAGTCTTCGTCGATGAAGGTCCCGCCATAAATCACGGCCGCAATGCCGTGTTCCTGCAGCATCTGGGAGCCCATGCCGCCTCGACCCGCCCAGGTATCCACCGCCGTGAGCCGCCCTTTGATAATGGGCGCACTGCCGATGGCGCCGAAGTCGGTGGCGAGTGCAGCGGGGCCCACGGCCAGGATGCGGGGATCCGTTGCAAAGCGCGAACCAAAGCGCTCCAGCACTTCTTCCATCATTCCGTACACGCCACCTCGGCCTCGCGCCCAGGCCTTGGCCAGATCCACGGGCACCACTTCGACATCGATTTCCTCGCCGTGATTGCGGTTCAAGCAAAGAATCGAAGGCACCGGCGCCTTGCCGACTAGGCTCACCAGATTGATACCCAGATTATCGAAGGCGAGTCCCGCACTGCCCATGCTGCTGACGAAAAAGCCCCGCCAGCTCGGCGAAAAGCCCGTGACGATCAGGCGGTTGCTGCCAGGCAGGATGGAACCGGCGAACAGTCCTGTTCCAAAGTTGAGGCTGCGCCAGCGATCCGAGATGTGCAGCCCGAGATCCACGGGGCCAAAGTAATCGCCTACGTTATAGCGACGGAGGCGGTAGAAGCCCGTGGAAGGGTCAACAAACAGGACGCGCTGAACGGTTTCCATGGGGCTAGGAACGGCTCTTTTCCACCCAGACATCCAAAAGTTGAATGGAAACGGCTACCGCCGCCGCCATCCATTCCAAGGACACCCATTCATTGACTGAATGAAAACTTTGGCCGCCCGCAAAGATATTGGGCGTCAGCAGTCCCATGAAGGACAGCCGAGCGCCATCGGTACCACCCCGGATGGCCTTCTGCAAGGGCGCGATGCCTTGGCGTCGCACGGCTTCCAGCGCGTATTCCAGCACCTTGGGATCCTCTGCAATTTTGTACCCCATGTTGCGGTACGAGGTCTTCACTTCCAGGTGGAGCACCGCACCGGGAAAGACCAATTGCACCTCGGCGAGGATCTCGCGGAGGGTGTCTTCCTGCTCCTTCAACTCCTCTTCACTGAAAGCCCGCACCAGCAGTTTGATCTCGGCCTTGGTTACATCGCCGGTGAACTGGTAGGGATGAAGGTAGGCTTCGCGGAGTTCCGTGGTTTCCGGAAGATGATCCTGGGGCAGGCGTTTGACGATGGCCGAGGCCACGCGCACGGCATTGATCATTACGCCCTTGGCGTAGCCGGGATGCACATCGTGGCCTTTGATGGTGACGATGGCGGTATCGGCGCAGAAGGTTTCGTCTTCGATCTCGCCCAGATCGGAACCATCCAGCGTGTAGGCGTAGTTCGCGCCGAAGGCCGTCACATCAAAATGTTCAGTGCCACGCCCCACTTCTTCATCGGGGGTGAAGCCGATGCGCAGGGCACCGTGGTGGAAGTCTGGGTGAGCCTTCAACCAGGCCACCAGGGTTATGATTTCGGCAATACCGGCCTTGTCGTCCGCACCCAGGAGCGTCGTGCCATCGGTGTGAATTAGGGTATGGCCCAGGCAATTTGCGAGATTGGGATTTGTGGCCACAGTGATCGAATCACCGGTTCCGGTTAGGCGAATATCGCCACCTTCATAGGCGGAGATGAGTTGAGGTTTAACGCCACCACCAGGGGTTCCCGCATAGGTGTCCACGTGGGCCAGGAAACCGATGACAGGCACGGCGGAATGCGCGGCGGGGAGGTTGGTGGGTACCGTGGCGAAAACATAGCCCCATTCGTCCATGGCTGCATCGATGCAGCCCAGAGCCTTCAGTTCCTCTACCAATAAACGGGAAAGATCCTTCTGCTTTTCGGTGGAGGGAAAACAGGTGGCGTCCTCGTCGCTCTGCGTATCGATCTTGACGTAGCGGAGAAACCGATCGAGCAAGGCCTGCTTCTCGGTGGCATCAAGGGTCCAGGTGGTCATGGAGGCTCCGGAATGGTGGTGGGAAAGATCATTATGCGGCAGAGGGCTTCGTACCCAAGCTAACGCTGTCTGCACTTCTCCCGGTCTTCCTGCTATTTTTCAAACCATGGCTCGAAACCTGGCAACCATGCACAACCGACCTGGGATGACTCTGGCCCCTGCGGCATCCAAACTCCCATGAAAACCTGGGCCGATTTTCGTGAGCATTGGCGTTTGCGCAACCCTTTGCCGGGTGCCTGGAGCCCCCTGCGCTTTCTCGGCCCGGGAATGCTGGTGGCCGTGGGTTTCATCGATCCAGGCAATTGGGCCTCCAACGTAGCGGCAGGCGCGGGATTCGGCTATCAGTTGCTTTGGGTGGTTACGCTGTCCACCTTCATGTTGATCCTGCTGCAGCACAATGCCGCGCACTTGGGCATCGTTACGGGGCTTTGCCTTTCGGAATCAGCCACGGAGCATTTGCCCCGATGGGTGTCTCGGCCTGCCCTGGGTTCGGCCGTGCTGGCGGCCATTGCCACGGCCTTTGCGGAAATCATGGGTGGGGCCATTGCCCTGGGCATGTTGTTTCATATACCGCTTCGCGTGGGCGCTTGCCTTACGGCCGTGGTGGTTGGCGGGTTGTTGTTTTTGAATTCCTATGGGCGCATCGAAAAACTCATCGTGGGTTTCGTGTCACTCATCGGCCTGGGTTTCCTGGTCGAGCTATTGCTGGTGGATACGGTCTGGTCAAGCGCGCTGGTGGGTTGGGTGAAGCCCCAATTACCCTTGGGTTCCACCACCATTGTCATGAGCGTGCTAGGGGCTGTGGTCATGCCGCACAACCTCTTTCTGCATTCCGAATTTATCCAGAGTCGGAAATGGCACGAACAGGGCGAGGATGCGATTCGACACCACCTCCGGTTTGAATTTTTTGACACGCTGACTTCCATGATTGTCGGCTGGGCTATCAACAGCGCCATGATCCTGCTCGCCGCCGCGACCTTTTTCCAGAAGAAGGTGCCCGTGGATTCCCTCGAACAGGCCGAAGCCATGCTGGGGCCCATTGTCGGCCCTGCTTCCGCTTTGATTTTCGCGTCCGCTTTGCTTTGCGCCGGGGTGGCTTCCACCATTACCTCCGGAATGGCGGGCGGCAGCATCTTTGCTGGGATCTTTGGCCGCACCTACGACATTGCCGATCGCCGCACGAAACTGGGCCTGCTCGTTACGCTGGTGCCAGCGCTGGCGGCGGTCTTTTTCATCACTGATACCTTCAAGGCGCTGCTTCTGAGTCAGGTCCTGCTGAGCGTGCAGCTGCCCATCACCATCGTGCTGCAACTCAGCCTTACCTCGTCGCGCAAGGTCATGGGCAGTTACGTGAATCGGGGGGTTGAGAAATGGCTCCTTTGGATCATTGCCATCATCGTGATCGGCCTGAATCTGCTGCTTCTGAAGAGTGTTTGGTTCGGAGGATGAGGCCCGAAAGCCCTGTCAATACTGCTACGGAGCCTAGAATGATGGCCAAGCGCAAGTAAGGCATCCCCGCCATTCGGCGCTCCTGTACCAACATCCAAAGGGTCAGAAGCCATTCGATGCTGCCCAGTACGAGCCCGATTTGGACTGTTCGCACGGCCCAGGTGCGTCGGATGAAAATGAGCACGAATAGCGGCAGGATCATTAAGAGAGCGAGTCC